>Ga0055540_1000169_pt1 | contig 64875 bp, 73 predicted proteins | sample AraplaCvi_mMS_r2_2_FD_55040 | JGI IMG/M metagenome (GOLD analysis project Ga0055540, IMG submission 55040) | Arabidopsis root microbial communities from North Carolina, USA - plate scrape MF_Cvi_mMS_r2 | ecosystem: Host-associated > Plants > Roots > Endosphere | place: USA: North Carolina
TGACTCCAAGGGGATTAATAGGGAACACGGTGAGGACGACCCAGTAGGGACCGAGACCGTGGCTGCCCCCGCAACTGTAAGCGGATTGTCGATCATCTCAGCTGTGGCCAGCGACTGGCCATCTCTGAAGGGCTTATGGCCCTGCCACTGCGATATATCGCGGGAAGGCGGATGAACGACTTATATCCGCAAGCCAGGAGACCTGCCGTCAATCACGATCCAATCAACCGGGCGGGGATGCCCGGATAAGGAACAGACATGATTGACCTTCTGAACCTTCGCCGAATTTCGGCATGCATCCGTCTCGATTGGGCCTCCTGCGGCTAGCGCGCGCGTCAGCGTGCCTTCGGCCGCGCGTGCGGCATAACCGTGCTTTTTCCTTCAATCGAGGTTTTTCATGCGCCAGATTCTCGCCACCATGACATTTGCCTTCGGGCTGATCGGCCTTGCGGCACCGAGCCTTGCCGCCACCCAATATCCTTTGACCATCACCAATTGCGGTGAGCAGGTGACTTTCCAGACGGCGCCGTCGAAGATCGTTTCGATCGGCCAGGGAATGACCGAAATTCTTTTCTCGCTCGGCCTTACCGACAAGATCGCCGGCACGGCCGTCTGGGTCGGTCCCGTGCTGCCGCAATATGCCGAGGCGAACAGCAGGATAAAGCGTCTCGCCGACAATGATCCGAGCTTCGAATCCGTCGTCGGACAGGAGCCCGACCTCGTGGCGGCCGAGTTCGAATGGCATGTCGGCGCGCAGGGCTCCGTCGGCAAGCGGGAGCAGTTTCAGGATCTCGGGATCAATACCTATCTTTCGCCGGCCGATTGCGTCGCCAAGGTCAACACCGATGGCGGCGACGGTGTGCGCAAGGAGCTGTTCACGATGGCGCTGATCTATCGCGAAATCGCCGAACTCTCAGAGATCTTCGACGTGAAGGAGCGCGGCGATGCGCTGATTTCCGAGCTGAAGAAGCGCGAGGCGGATGCCGTCGCCTCGATATCAGCCGCATCGGGCAAGAGCCTGCCCATCGTCTTCTGGTTCTCCAGCAAGGAAGTCAACGGCGACGCCTTCATTGCGGGCAAGAACAGCGCGCCTGCCTATATACTGAAGGCGATCGGCGCCAGGAATGTCGTCACCACCGAGGAGGAATGGCCGCTGGTCGGCTGGGAAACCATCGCCCAGGCGAACCCGGCCGTCATCGTGCTCGCCACCATGGACCGGCGCCGCTACGCCGCCGACGATCCGAAGGTCAAGATCGATTTTCTCGAGAACGACCCCGTGACCAAGGAACTCGATGCCGTCAGGAACAGGCACTTCGTGATGATGGACGCGCAATCGATGAACCCAACGATCCGCACGATCGACGGCATCGAGACCTTGGCGAACGGCATCAAATCCTTCGGCCTCTCGCAGTGAAGGCAGCGTCGGTCAGGAAACAAGGATGGTGGGCGCTCGCCGCGCTCACCATTTCAGCCCTTCTCCTTCTCGGACTGATGATCAGCCTTGCCGTTTCGATCGGCGAGATCGCGATCCCGCTGGCGACAACGGCGGAGGCCGTCTCCAACCGGCTGTTCGGAACGCAGTTCGAACTCAGCCGCATCCACCAGGGCATCGTCTGGGATTATCGTCTGAGCCGGGCGCTGGTTGCGGCCAGCGCCGGCGCGTCGCTCTCGCTCTGCGGCGCCGTGCTGCAGGCGCTGCTGCGCAATCCGCTGGCCGAACCCTATGTGCTCGGCATCTCCGCCGGCGCCTCGACGGGAGCCGTCTGCGTGATGATCCTCGGCCTCGGCTACGGTGTTCTTGGCCTTTCCAGCGGCGCCTTCATCGGCGCGGTCATTGCCTTTCTGCTGGTCGGCTTCCTGGCGACGGGTGCGGGAGGAACCGGCGAACGCATCATCCTGTGCGGCGTCGCCGGTTCGCAGCTCTTCACTGCGCTGACCTCCTACATCGTGACGACATCGGCGAATGCCGAGCAGGCGCGGGGCATCCTGTTCTGGCTTCTGGGTTCGCTCAGCGGCGTGCGCTGGCCGGATGTCTATCTCTCGGTGCCGATCGCGCTCACAGGTTTCGTCATCTGCATGGCCCATGTCAGGGCGCTCGATGCCTTCGCCTTCGGTACGGATGCGGCGGCCTCGCTCGGCATTGCGGTGCGCCGCGTCCAGATCCTGCTGTCCGGCCTGACAGCGGCGATGACGGCAAGCGTCGTCAGCATGGTCGGCTCGATCGGCTTCGTCGGCCTGGTCATTCCCCATGCCGCCCGCTTCCTCGTCGGGCCGGGCCATCGGCGGCTGCTGCCGGCAACAGCACTCGGCGGCGCGATCTACATGGTCGGCGCCGATATCGTCTCGCGCATCATCATCCCACAGCAGGTCCTGCCGATCGGCGTTGTTACGGCGCTCTTCGGCGCGCCAGCCTTTGCCGTCATCCTCTATCGCGTGCGGAGGAGCGCATGAGCATTACGATCGACGCGGTGAGTTTCGCCGCAGGCGACACGGTCATCGTCAACGGCGTCAGCCTGACGGTGGCAAAGGGCAAGGTGCTCGGTCTGCTCGGGCCGAACGGGTCCGGCAAATCGAGCCTGCTGAGGCTGATCTGCCGGCTGCGCAAGGTCCGCAGCGGCGTCATCCGGCTGGGCGACGACGATATCGCTTCGCTGTCGCGCGCCGCCCTTGCGCGGCGCATCGCCTTCGTCGAGCAGCAATCGACGACCGAGACGCAACTGACCGTGCGCGACGTGGTGCGGCTCGGCCGCACGCCGCATCGCGGGATGCTTGCGCCCTTCGGCGCGGAGGATGATGCCGCGGTCGAGGAGGCGCTGTTGCGGGTCGACATGCAGGCGAGGGCGGGCCAGCTCTGGCAGACGCTGTCGGGAGGCGAGCGACAGCGCGTCCATATTGCGCGGTCGCTGGCGCAGGCGCCGGGCGAGCTGCTGCTCGACGAGCCGACCAATCATCTCGATATCCAGCACCAGCTCGACATTCTCCGGCTGATCTCGAAGCTCGGCATCACCTGCATCGTCGCTCTGCACGATCTCAACCTGGCGGCAATGTTCTGCGACAGCCTGGCGGTGCTTCAGAAGGGTGAGGTCGTCGCCGCGGGCGCGCCGGAGGAGGTGCTTACCGAGGATATGATCGGCAGGGTTTTCGGCGTTCGCGCCCATGTCCAGAAGTCGGCAGTGCATGGGCGGCACCACATCCAATACGTCCTGGATTGAGGAATGGCCTTTTTCCTGGACTGGCGTATGATTTCCGAGGGCGCCTGCGCCCGGTCGAACGGAGTTTCGAGATGCTCGAACGAAATCAGTTTCCCCTGCGGCCCGTCGTCCCCGGCTTCGCTGTCGCCTGGGTCGCCATCATTTCAGGCGCGAGCGTCGCTCTCAGCCTGATTTTTGCCTGCGTCACGCCCTTCGTGGCCCTGGCGGCGGTATCGGCGGTCATTCTTCCCCGGCGCATGGCGCTGACGGCGGTCCTGCTGGCCTGGCTCGCCAACCAGATGGTCGGGTATCTCGTGCTCGGCTATCCCCAGACTTGGGACAGCTATGCGTGGGGTCTGGCGATCGGTCTTGCCGCATTTGCATCCCTGGCCGCAGCGCTCGGCGTGCTTCACCTTGCGGCCGGCCTGACCGTCACCGCGGCCGGCGCCTTCATGGCCGGCTTCGTTGCCTATGAAGGCGTGCTCTTTGCTGCGACGGCGGTGCTTCCGTCAGGCGAGGAAGCGTTTTCGGCGTCTGTGGTGGCGAATGTCCTGCTGATCAATTCTCTGGCCGCGATCGGCCTGGTCTGCCTTCACGCCGGCGCGGCAGCCGGCCGTGCGCTCGTTGCAAGCCAGCCGGGACCGGCGTTGCCTTAGGCGCAAAGACCTAAGGTGCCGGAAACCGCATTACCTCCCGCAACAGCGCAATGACCTCTGAGACCGACGGCCCTCTGACCGGTGGCGACACTGCGCGTTCACAGAACTCGCGCCAGACGAACAGCGTCAGTTCCGCGCCGTCCGCTGCGGTTTCTCCGCGTCCTTCTGCAAAGTTCTCGAGCAGACGATACCGGCCGTCCTTCCAGAACAACTCCTCCACCCAGTCATATATCGGAATGACATGAAAATGGATCGGATAACCGGGCGAGTGCCCGTATCGGCCGATATAGACGCGCTGAGCATTCAGGTCTTGTTTCAGCGCCTTCTGCGTTCTTGCAAGCAATGGGCCGAATTCGCCCAACGCCTTTTCCGATAAATCCGAAAGGTCAGTCGTGTCGGTCTTGGAACTGATCATGAGATAGCCGGGAAGGGCGGACTTCATCCGGTGGTTTACGAGCCATCCCGTGGTCTCGGCAACATGAAACTGCAGAGGAATCTGCAAGCGCCGCCTCTTTCGCTTTCGCAAAGGAACATTTCAACGCGGGAGAATAAGCAGTTTTGCAAGGGCTGCAACGGCGATCTTCAAGATCGATGCTCACTCGCTCTCGGCTCCGCGGCGCTCGCTCGCAAGCCCAACGAGCACGAATGGGTGGCGAACGGCAAGGCGCTGAAGTGAAATGCGCCAAGCATGGGTTGAGATCGTCGCCGGCAACGGCTATCTGGTTCCGGACCGCAAGCGGACCCTCCGCGAACGACAAGGCGCAAAGCTCCCATGATCCCCGATTTCCTCGTCACCCATTCCGGTGGCTTCCATGCCGATGAATTGCTGTCGAGCGTCATCCTGACCCGGCTTTTCCCGCAGGCGCGTATCGTCCGCAGCCGGGCGCCGGAATGGATCACGCCAGGCGAAGGCCGCATCATCTACGATGTCGGCGGCGCCTATGATCCTGCTGCCGGGATATTCGATCACCACCAACGCGGCGCCCCGATGCGCAACGATGGCCAGCCCTACAGCTCGTTCGGCTTGATCTGGAAGCATTACGGCCGTGATTATCTCGCAGCCTCCGGCCTTCCCGAAGCCCATGTCGAGGTGGTGCATGGCACTTTCGATGCGGGCTTCGTGCTGCCGATCGATCTGACCGACAATGGCGCGCTCAGCCCCTCGGGGCCGTTGGCGGGCTTGGCGCTGCCTGCGCTGCTGGAGACGCTGAAACCGGTTTTCGACGAAGCTGAACCCGAGGCCGACGATCGCGCCTTCCACGCGGCGCTTGCCATTGCCCGCAGTTTCGTCGAGGCGAGGATCGCCCAGAGTGCCGCAAAATTGCGGGCCGAGGCGATGGTGCATCGGGCAATCGAGGCTGCGGGGCAGGGCCGAGTTCTGGAGTTGCCGAGGGGAATGCCGTTCCGTCCCGCCATCGTCAAGGCAGGCGCCGAGCAGCTGCTGTTCGTCGTCCATCCGCGCGAAAAGGATTGGTGCGTGACCGGCATCCGCCGCGCCGAGGAGGGCTTCGAACTCAGGGCGGATCTGCCGGCAGCCTAGGCCGGTCTCGCCAATGGAGAGCTGGAGGCGGTTTGCGGCATAGAGGGCGCGAGCTTCTGCCACAACGGCCGCTTCATCGCCGCCGCCAAGACTCGCGAGGCAGCACTTGCCATGGCCGATTTGGCGGTGAAGGAGGCGCTTTCGATCGGGGTGTAGTGGCCGTTATCCGCCTCGGGTTCACCTGATCTCATCTGCGTTCAGGTGAACCCAACTGTGAGGCGATTGACTTGCATCCGCGAAGGATTAAGCTTCGAGCCATAACAACCACCACCCACACGCGAGAGATAATGGAGGGTGTGAGTGGCCGGCGACCTTGAGGAGGATGAGGTTTGCCATGGATTACCGTGTTGTTCTGCTGATTGGTGCAACTGTCACTGCCCTTTTCCCCGGTGATGCCGTGGCGCAGGAGGGTGATGCGACGGCCGGCGCCACTGTTTTCAAGAAATGCGCGACCTGTCATGTCGTCGAGTCCGATACCAACAAGGTCGGTCCGTCGCTGAACAAGCTGTTCGGCAGGAAGGCCGGGACGCATCCCGATTTCGCCTATTCGGCCGCCATGAAGGCGGCCGGCGAAGGCGGCCTCGTCTGGGACGAGACGGTTCTGCGTGACTATCTCCATAATCCGAAGGCAAAGGTGAAGGGCACGAAGATGGCCTTTGTCGGCGTGAAGGACGACCAGGAGATCACCGATCTCATCGCCTATCTCAAACAGTATTCGCAGTGATGGGCAATATTCGCAGTAACGGGCAATACCCCAAATGACGGGCCGCGGCCGGGGTGGCGCATGGCTAAATTGCCGTAATTGCCGATATTTTCTATCTGTGCGATAATAAAGACGGACTTTTTGCGGAATGCGGTTTCACGGGTCAACCTGCTCGAGGAGGAGCGGAAATGGCTGTCGTGCTGATCCTCGTCCTGATTGTCGTCGGCTCCGTGCTGTTTCATGTGCTGAGCCCATGGTGGTGGACGCCGATCGCGTCCAACTGGACCTATATCGACAGTACCCTCGTCATCACCTTCTGGATCACCGGTATCGTCTTCGTGGCGGTGGTGTTGTTCATGGCCTATTGCGTCTACCGCTTTCGCCACAAGCCGGGCAACCAGGCGCATTACGAGCCTGAAAACCGCAGGCTGGAGGTGCTGCTCGCCTCGGGAACGGCGGTCGGTGTCGCGGCGATGCTGGCGCCCGGCCTCATCGTGTGGAACCAGTTCATCACGGTGCCTGCCGATGCCGCATCGGTCGAGGTCGTCAGCCAGCAGTGGCTGTGGAGTTTCCGCCTGCCGGGTGCGGACGGAAAGCTTGGCCGGGCGGAGACGCGCGACGTCAGCCCCGAGAACCCGCTCGGGCTGGACAAGAACGACGCAAGCGGCCTCGACGACATCATCATCGAGGGCGGCGAGCTGCACCTGCCGATCGGCAAGCCGGTACACATCCTGCTGCGCTCCGTCGATGTGCTCCACGATTTCTATGTGCCGGAATTCCGCGCCAAGATGGATATGATCCCCGGCATGATCACCTATTTCTGGCTCACGCCGACGCGGACAGGGACTTTCGAGATCCTCTGCGCCGAACTCTGCGGCGTCGGCCATCCGCAAATGCGCGGCACCGTCGTGGTCGATAACGACGCGGACTACCAGACCTGGCTCGGGCAGCAACAGACATTCACCCAGCTTACGGCGTCATCGGGAGAGCCGCCGCCGGCAAACTGACGCGGTGACGCGGTCGCAGGCCGGTTCAGGGAACCGGCGGGAAGGGAAGAGAGATCATGGTCGAGATTCCATCCGGCAGCATCCCCTCCGCCGAAGTCGAGGATGTCGAGCTTTATCATCCGCACAGCTGGTGGACCAAATATGTGTTCAGCCAGGATGCCAAGATCATCGCCGTGCAATATTCGATCACGGCGATCTCGATCGGCCTCGTGGCGCTGGTGCTCTCCTGGCTGATGCGGATTCAACTCGCCTTTCCAGGCTATTTCGCCTTCATCGATGCCGATCACTATTACCAGTTCATCACCATGCATGGCATGATCATGGTGATCTATCTCTTGACGGCACTTTTCCTCGGCGGCTTCGGCAATTACCTCATCCCGCTGATGGTCGGTGCGCGCGACATGGTATTTCCTTACGCGAACATGCTGAGCTACTGGATTTATCTGCTCGCGGTGCTGATCCTCGCCGCCGGCTTCTTCGCCCCGGGCGGTCCGACGGGGGCCGGCTGGACACTTTATCCTCCGCAATCCGTTCTTTCCGGCACGCCGGGCGGCAAGGACTGGGGCATCCTACTGATGCTCACCTCGCTGATCGTCTTCATCATCGGCTTCACCATGGGCGGGCTGAACTATGTGGTGACGGTGCTGCAGGGGCGGGCACGCGGCATGACCCTGATGCGGATGCCGCTTACTGTCTGGGGCATCTTCACCGCCACCGTGATGGCGCTGCTCGCCTTTCCCGCGCTCTTCGTCGCCTGCGTCATGATGCTCTTCGACCGCGTGCTCGGCACCAGCTTCTTCATGCCCGCCATCGTCGAGATGGGCACGCAATTGCAGCATGGCGGCGGCAGCCCGATCCTGTTCCAGCACCTGTTCTGGTTCTTCGGCCATCCCGAAGTCTATATCGTTGCGCTGCCTGCCTTCGGCATCGTCTCGGATCTGATCAGCACGCATGCGCGCAAGAACATCTTCGGCTACCGGATGATGGTCTGGGCGATCGTCATCATCGGGGGCTTAAGCTTCGTCGTCTGGGCGCACCACATGTATGTCAGCGGCATGCACCCGGCCTTCGGCTTCTTCTTTGCCACGACGACGCTGATCATCGCGATTCCGACGGCGATCAAGGTCTACAACTGGGTGTTGACGCTCTGGCGCGGGGACATCCACCTGGCGCTGCCGATGCTCTTTGCGCTCGCCTTCATCGTCACCTTCGTCAATGGCGGGCTGACCGGCCTCTTCCTCGGCAATGTCGTCGTCGACGTGCCGCTGTCGGATACGATGTTCGTTGTCGCGCATTTCCACATGGTCATGGGGGTGGCGCCGATCCTCGTCATCTTCGGGGCGATCTATCACTGGTATCCGAAGGTGACCGGGCGCATGCTGGACGAGACGCTCGGCCAGATCCACTTCTGGATCACCTTCCTCGGTACTTATGCGATCTTCTTTCCGATGCATTATCTCGGCCTGCTCGGCGTGCCGCGCCGTTACTTCGAGATGGGAGAGACCGCCTTCGTTCCGCCATCGGCCCATACGCTGAACATCTTCATCACCGTCATGGCGCTTGTCGTCGGCGCCGGCCAGATGGTCTTCCTGTTCAATCTCGTCTGGAGCCTTTTCCGCGGCCGGGAGGCCGGCGGCAATCCTTGGCGGGCAACGACGCTCGAATGGCAGACGCCGCAGACGCCGCCGGCGCACGGCAACTGGGGCAGGGACCTGCCCGTCGTCTATCGCTGGGCCTATGACTACAGCGTACCCGGGGCTGCCGAAGATTTCATTCCGCAGAATGTGCCGGCAAGCGATGGCGTTACCCGCGAGGCTCCGGCATGAACGTCATCCTGCTTTTCCTCGCCGCCATCGCCGCCATCATCATCTGGTGGCTTTCAGGGCAGCGGCTGACCTCGAAGCCCTGGCTGGAAACCGGCTCGGTGCAGCTGCCGGATCAACACGGCACCGAGCGGCCGCCCGTGCCGGCGGTGAAAATCGGCCTCTTCGTGTTTCTCGGCGTCGTCGGCGCGCTCTTCAGCCTTGCCGTCAGCGCCTATTTCATGCGTGCTGCGTCGGCCGACTGGTGGGGGATGCCGGTTCCGCGCCTGCTATGGGTGAATACTGCGGCGCTTGCGCTCAGCAGTGCTTCGCTGCAATGGGCAAAACGAGAAGCGCAGCATGGCCGCATGGAAAGCCTGCGGCCAGCGCTGGTGACGGGACTTGCGCTAGCCGTCTTCTTCCTCGCCGGGCAGATTCAGGCATGGCGGGAGCTGACGGCGGCCGGCTATGTGCTGGCCGACAATCCCGCCAACAGCTTTTTCTATATGCTCACCGGCCTGCATGGCCTGCATATTCTCGGCGGGCTCGCCGTGCTCACGCATACCACGGTCAGGGCATTTTCAACGGAGGTCGCGCCGGACAGGCTGCGCCTCAGCGTCGATCTTTCCGCGATCTATTCGCATTTCATGTTCGCCGTCTGGCTGCTGCTTTTCGCGCTTTTTGCCGGCTGGGCGAACGACTTCGTCGATCTCTGCCGCACACTACTGAACTAAGGGGTTTGCAGATGGCACAGACTATCGAGACACACGGCGGGGCAGACCTCAGGCCGGCCGGCCTTCGCGGTGTCGCCGCCGATTTCAGCTCGGATCAGCGCGCCTTCAAGACCGCCTCCTGGGGCAAGGCGATGATGTGGATCTTTCTCCTCAGCGACACTTTCGTCTTCGGCTGTTTTCTGATCGCCTATATGACCGCCCGCATGTCGACGCCGGTTCCATGGCCCAATCCGAGCGAGGTTTTCGCGCTGCATATCGGCGGGCAGGATGTTCCGCTGATCCTGATCGCGATCATGACCTTCGTGCTGATCTCGAGCAGCGGCACAATGGCGATGGCGGTCAATTTCGGCTATCGCCGCGAACGCCGCGTGACCGCGATACTGATGCTGCTGACGGCCGCTCTCGGGGCAACCTTCGTCAGCATGCAGGCCTTCGAATGGACCAAGCTGATCACCGAAGGCGTGCGCCCCTGGGAGAATCCATGGGGGGCAGCGCAGTTCGGCTCGACCTTCTTCATGATCACCGGCTTTCACGGCACCCACGTGACGATCGGCGTCATCTTCCTGCTGATTACCGCCCGCAAGGTCTGGCGGGGCGATTTCGACGTGGAGCGGCGCGGCTTTTTCACCAGCCGAAGAGGGCGCTACGAGGCCGTCGAGATCATGGGCCTCTACTGGCACTTCGTCGACCTGGTATGGGTTTTCATCTTCGCGTTTTTTTATCTGTGGTGAGGTCGTTATGAGCGAGACAACGGCGCACGGGCAAAGCCCGCATACACAAGCACTGCACGCGCAAGATCACGGACAGCAGCATCCGATCCGGCTCTATCTCTTCGTCTGGGGCCTGCTCTTCGTGCTCAGCGCCTTTTCCTATATGGTCGATTATCTCGGGATCCACGGCTATCTCCGGTGGACGCTGATCCTGCTGTTCATGATGCTGAAGGCCGGGCTGATCGTCGCCATCTTCATGCACATGGCCTGGGAACGGCTGGCGCTGGTCTACGCCATCCTGCTGCCGCCCGTGCTGGTGCTGGTTTTCGTGGCACTGATGGTATCGGAAGCGGACTATACGATCTTCACCCGGCTGGCTTTCTTCGGTGCCACGCCTTAGACATCGGTTATCAGGTGCAACTATCTCCACCGGAGCAACGATGGCCGAGATTCTGCTGTTCCACCACGCTCAAGGGCTGACCCCTGGCGTGCGCGCCTTCGTGGACGAGATCAGGGCAGCCGGCCACATCGTGCATACGCCTGATCTGTTCGACGGGCGCATCTTCGACAGCATCGAGGAGGGGCTTGCCTATATCGACCAGATCGGATTCGACGCGATCAGGGAGCGCGGCGTCCAGGTCGCCGACGAACTGCCCCGCGAACTGGTCTATGCCGGGTTCTCATTCGGCGTGCTGCCGGCGCAGAAGTTGGCACAGACACGGCGTGGCGCCCGCGGGGCCTTGCTTTTCTACTCCTGCCTGCCGATCAGTGGAAGATGGGCCTTCGGGCCTTGGCCGGAGGGCGTCGCCGTCCAGATCCACGGCATGGATAACGATCCGATTTTTGTCGGCGAGGGCGATATCGACGCGGCCCGCGAGATCGTGGCGAAGGTCGATGACGCCGAGCTTTTCCTCTACCCCGGCGATCAGCACTATTTCGCCGACAGTTCGCTGCCGTCCTATGACGCGGATGCGACCGCGCTCCTCATTACCCGGGTGCTCGCATTCCTGGATCGCCGCTGATCCCGGCGGCCACCGACCCCACAAAATCCCACCTAAAACGCGTCCTAAAACATGATGGAGGTCGCGCCGGGCGACGATCTCGGCAATGATGGCCGCCTATTCGCCACGATCCTGTCAGGCCATGCTGTTTATTCCGCTTCCCTTCGCCGTTGCCCTTCTGCTGCTTGTCCTCTTCGTTGCCGTCCTCAGGCGCGACGAGGAGGCGGTGCCGAACCGGCCGTTTCTGGCGCTCATCCTGCTTGCCGCGCTGCAATCCGTGCTCTCCGGCCTGCGTTGGGGATATGGGGTCCAGGCCGTTGGGTTGGTCGCGCCGGTGATCGCGGCGATGGTGCCGCCGCTTGCCCATGCCGGGGTTTCCCGGCTGGTGAGAACGAGCCGGCGGCCGCTGCCGGCGCGGATGGCCCTGCATGCCGTGCCCGCCGCCCTTATCCTGCTGCTGATGGCCGTTTGGCGGGAGGCGATCGACATCGCGCTGGTGCTGATCTTCGTCGGTTATGCCCTGGCGATCCTGCTTTTGATGGGCCCGGGCGCCGATGCGCTGCGGCTGGCGCCTTTCGAAGGGGCGGTGCCGGCCTACCGGGCAATCATCTTTACCGCCGCCGCCCTGTGTCTCTCGGCTGCGATCGATACCTTCGTCTTCCTTGACCTCACCTCGGCCCATAGTGCGCGGGCGCTGATGCTGATCAGTATCGGAAATCTCGCCGTCCTCGTCATTCTCGGCATTGCGGCGGCCGCCGCCAGCCGAAGCCGGGCGCCGGCGGAGATGGTGGAGACGGCGCCACGGCCGGAGACGAGCGAAGACAAGGAAACGATCGCCGCGGTCGATGCGCTGATGGAGGCCCGCAAACTCTATCGCGATACCAATCTCAATCTCGACCGGCTGGCCCGCAAGACCGGCATCCCCGCCCGCCAGATCTCGGCGGCGATCAACCGGGCGATGGACAAGAACGTCTCGCAATATGTCAACGACTACAGGATCGGCGAGGCCTGCCGGCTGCTTGCCGGCACCGAGAAACCAGTGACTGAGGTGATGTTCGAGGTCGGCTTCCAGACGAAGTCCAACTTCAACCGTGAATTCCGCCGGGTGACGGATATGACGCCGGTTGCGTGGCGGCAGAGGAAGGGGTGAGGCGGACGGCCTGATCCTCGAAGGACAAGGACGGCCACTGCCACGTACACAATCGCGATCGAGGACTCCCTGGATCGTGTTCGAGGTCGCGATTTCTGTCGGGTCGGCGATGTTTGCCGGCATGAACACGACATCAGAACATGACCGAGACCTTGCGGCCAAGCTCAGATCGCTTTCGATCGAGCCCGGGACCTTGAAGATGGCGCCGCCGAAGCCTCGTGCCCGGCGGCGCGTGATCCCTGGCGCGATGCTTGTCCTTGCTGTGGCGGCACCGCTGGCGGCGGCTCTTTTCTATAGGGCCGAGACGCCGCAGCGTGTCGAGACCGCGCTTGCGGGTTTTTCGGGCGGTGATCTTGCGATATCCGCTGATAGGGTGGAGAGGCGCGTCAGAGACGGCGTCGCTGTTGAGGCGATGCGGACTCCGACCGACGATGGAGCGAAGAGCACAGCTGCGTCGACCCGAGAAATCACCGGCTCCGGCTATGTTGTCGCCACCGATATCGCCACAGTCTTTTCCAAATATGAGGGCCGGATCGTCGCGGTCGAGGTCGACGCGGGCGATAGCGTCGTCGCAGGGCAGGTGCTGGTGCGGCTTGACGATGCCGGCGCAGGCTTTTCGCTTCGGGGCGCCGAGATATCGGGACGGGCGGCGGCGCTGGCGCTTGATGCGAGGACCATCGAGTTTGCACAGGCGCGATTGTCGTTTGCGCGCAGCGAACGGCTCGCCGGGCGCGACGCCATGTCGGCGCAGTCGCTGGAGGAGGCGAGAACGGCTGTCGATAAGGCCGAGAATGCCGTCCTGCAGGCGCGCCAGGATGCTGAAAAGGCGGAGCTCGAGATCGACAAGGCGCGTGAGCGGGGGGAGGCGCTGATCGTGCGTGCGCCGATCTCCGGCATCGTCACGCGGCTCGACGCGCATGTCGGCGACACGGTGCTGTCGCGCGAGGACAGCGTGCGGGAGGATGAAAGCCTGCTCACTATTACCGATATGGCGAGCCTGGTCATCGATGCCGACGTGGCCGAGGCCAATATCGCGCTGATGCGGCCGGGCCTGTCGGGCGAGGCGATTCTCGACGGCTTCCCCGGCCAGCCCTTTGCGATCGAGGTGTCGAAGATCGCGCCTGTCATTTCGCGGGAAAAGGGGACGGTGACGCTGCGCCTGTCGCTGACGTCGCCGCCGCTGGGCATGCGGCCTGCCATGGCGGCGCGTATCCGGCTGGTGGTGGGGGATGCCGCGGCTTCCGGTGTGTCGGCCGCTGGTGCTCATCACCCGCCCTCGTCCTTCGAGGCTCCGGCCTTCGGCCTGCGCACCTCAGGATGAGGGCTGGTTGTTGTGCCGTGTGGCTGGAAAGCTGATCGGGTGCCGTGCGGCAGGCGGACTGATTGGTGCCGTGCGGTTCGGCTTCTTGTGCCGGAGATCGCAGCTTCTCTCCGACCTCATTCTGATGTGCCCCGCAGGGGCCTCGAAGAACGAGGGCGGCCACCGGTTACCGGCCACAGATCAACAAACCACCAAGGAGCAGAGCAATGACCGACACTCAAGACCCCTATATCGCGCTTGCCGGCGTCAGGAAGGCGTTCCGGATCGGGGCGGAGACGATACCGATCTTTTCGGGGCTTGACCTCTCCATTCCGCGCGGCGATTTCGTTGCGGTCATGGGGCCGTCGGGTTCCGGAAAATCGACGCTGCTGAATATGCTGGGCGGCATCGACAGCGCTGACGCCGGCGAGATCCGGATCGGGCGCAGCCATCTCGAGCAGATGGGCGAAGGGGCGAGGGCCGCCTGGCGGGCGCACAGCATGGGCATCGTCTTCCAGTTCTACAATCTGCTGCCGATGCTGAATGCGGCTGACAATATCGAGTTGCCGCTGCTCTTGAAGCCGCTGACGCGCAAGGAGCGTCGGGCGCGTGTCGATACGGTGATGGATCTGGTCGGGCTTGCCGGGCGGCAGCGGCAGTTTCCGTCGAGCATGTCGGGCGGGCAGCAGCAGCGCGTCGGCATTGCGCGTGCCATCGTCGCCGATCCTGATCTCATTCTCTGCGACGAGCCGACCGGCGATCTCGACCGGAAATCGGCCAATGATATCCTGGAGATGCTGGGCTTCCTCAATCGCGAGCTTCAGAAGACCATCATCATGGTCACGCACGATCCCGAGGCCGCCGCCTTTGCGAGGCGCACGCTGCATCTCAACAAAGGCGAATTCGTCGAGGGGGAAGGCCGATGACCTTTTTCCAGCTCATGCGGCGCAATGCCTGGCGTAAGCGGCTGCGCGCCATTCTGCTGATGTTTTCGGTCGGCATCGCCTTCCTGATCTACGGACTGACGGCGAGTTTCGTCAGCGGCAGCCAGGGGGCGGCCGGCGCCAGCGACAATCTGCTCGGCGTGTTCAACAAATCGGGCCGGGGGCTGCCGCTGCCGATTGCTTATCTCAACCGGATCGCGGCGGAAGGTGATGTCGCCGCCGTCGCCTATACGGCGCGGATGCGCGGCTTCATCGAGGTCGAGAAGAATGTCGTCGCCGTCAGCGCGGTCGATCCGCGGGCGATTGCCGCGGCCAATGGTGCCGAACTCGGGCTGACGCCCGAGCTGATCGCGGCGCTGGAAGAAGGCGGCGACCGGGTGCTCGTCGGCAGAGCGCTGGCTGAGGCGCAGAACTGGTCGGTCGGCCAGCGCATCGGCCTCACCAGTCAGCTCATGAAGGCGGACGGCAGCCGGAACTGGAGCTTCACCATCGCAGGCATCTTCGAGGGGGCTGATGCCGGCAGCGACACCTATTTCATGCTCGCTCGCTACGACATGGTCAATGCCGCCCGCGCGCGGGACAGGGATACCGTCGACGCCTTCGTGGTGCGCCCGCGCGACGGTATCGCTTCGGGCGTGCTGGCGGCGCGCATCGACGCGCTCTTTGCCAATTCTGCGGCGCAGACCCAGACGCAATCGGAAAAACAGTTCCTCGAAGGATTTCTCCGGCAGTTCGCCGATGTCGGGCTGATCGTCAGCCTCGTCGTCGGCGCGGCCTTCGTGACGATCCTGATGATATCGGTCAACACCATGCTCTTTGCCGTCAGGGAGCGCCGCTTCGAAATCGGCGTGATGAAGGTGCTCGGCTTTTCCCGGGGTCGCATCGTCGCGCTCATTCTCGGCGAGACGCTGTTCACCTTCGCCATCGGCGGGGCCGGCGGGCTCATCCTGGCCAAGCTCGCGACACTGTCGATCGGGCCGGAATTCGGCCTCGTCTTCAGCGGCGAGGTACTGCTGAAATCCATCGCGATCATTGCCGGGCTCGGCCTACTGACCGGGCTGCTGCCGGCCGTGAACGCCATGCGTCTGCCGATCGTCAACGCTTTCAAAACGAGATAATCCAATGTCATCAGCGCTCAAGCAGACCTTTCTCATGATGAGAATCAATCTCGGCAGCCTGCCGCGTCGGCTCGCGATTTCGCTGTCGATGGTGCTGTCGGTCGCTCTCGTGGTGGCGGTGCTGGCAGGGTTTCTAGCGATGGCGCGCGGCTTCGAGGCGGCTCTTGCCGGTGCCGGCTCGCCAGACATCGCCGTCATCCTCGGCGGCGGCACCAACCAGGAAACCGGCTCCGACGTGCCGGCAGATGCGATCCGCAGCCTCACCGCCATCAGCGGCGACACCGGCATCGCGCGCGACCGGGCCGGCGGGCTGGCGCTGTCGCGCGAGAGTATCGTGCCGATCGATGTGAAGGGGAGCGACGGCGCCGAGCAGACGCTGTCGCTGCGGGGCATGGACCGCGCCGGGCTCGATCTGCGCGGCCGCGCCCGGCTTTCGCAGGGGCGGCTGTTTGCGCCGGGCGGACGCGAGATCGTCGTCGGCGCCCGCATCGCAGACGCTTTCCCCGGCTTTGCCGTCGGCCAGAGAGTGCGGTTCGGCGCTGTCGATTGGACCGTCGCCGGTCATTTCACTTCCGGCGGCAGCGCCTTCGAATCCGAGATCTGGGCGGATCTGGATGCTGTGCAAGCGGCCTTCGGCCGGCAGGGACAGGTGCAGAGCCTGCGCGTGCGGCTTGCCGGCGGGGGCGATCCCGCGCGTGCGCTGGCGGTGCTGCGCGAGAGACTGTCCGATATATCGAGCACGCCACTCACATCAATCCCCGAGGCCGATCTTTATGCCGCGCAGGCCGAACGCACCGAGAGCCTGATCCGCCTGTTCGGCTGGCCGATCGCGCTGCTGATGGCGGTCGGCGCGACGGCGGGCGCGCTGAACACGATGATGAGCTCGGTCTCGGACCGCGGCGTTGAGATCGCCACCTTGCGCCTGCTCGGCTTTTCCCGCCTGCCGGCATTCGCCACCACCTGGTTCGAGGCGGTGCTGCTATCGGTGGCTGGCGCCGGTGTCGGCATCCTCACCTCCCGGCTCGCCTTTGACGGTTGGCAGGCAAGCACGATGGGCGCAAACAATACCAAGATGGCGTTCCAGTTGGTCGTGACATCAGATGTGATTTTGACCGCCGGGCTGCTGGGAGTGGCTGTCGGGGTGATCGGCGGCGCCTTGCCGGCGATGGCGGCGGCGCGGCTGCCGCTGAGGGCGGCGTTGCGGGCAAAGGGATAAAGTAGCGCCTCGGAGAGGGGTAGCCTGCCTGGGAGGGCGTGCCGTGTGGCCCCCTCATCTGCCTGCCGACATCTTCTCCCCGAGGGGAGAAGCGGAATCGTGGGAACGTTTTGCCCTTCTCGAACGCATCCTGTGTAGACACGAAGCCTTCGGCTTGCTCCCCCAGCGGGGAGAAGGTGGCCCGAAGGGTCGGATGAGGGGGCTACACGGCATATCTTTTATCGCTCCATCCGCCGATTCATGCAATTACCCCGCCGGATAATTTTCGGATAAGTTGCATCTTTCCAGTGTGTTAGCAAATCCGCGCCATTGCCTGTGGAGTAAGGTCCGCAAACCGGCCCGCTGCCGCATTGACAACATCTTCTCGCCCTTTTGCCGTGGCGGGTTGCTCCCGCCGCGTTCGGACGGCCGGTTCCGGTCGATTCGAGTGGCGATGTAGCGATCCGACGAACAGGGCAACATTGGCGATATGACAATCTACTATGTGAACTCAGCGACTGGCTCCGACCGCAACGGCGGAACGGGCCAGAACTCGGCTTTTGCGACTTTGTCCAAAGTGGAATCCTTGACGTTGAAACCGGGCGACAGCGTGCTGCTCGCCAAGGGCAGCGTCTTCAACGAGCAATTCGATATCAAATATTCCGGCACCGAGACTGCGCCGATCAAGATCGGCAGTTACGGGACGGGGGCCGCACCCGTCATCCACAGCGGCGGCGATGGCATTCACAGTCTTTATGCCTCGAACATCGTCATCGAAAACCTCAAAATATCGAACACCGGCGGTGCGGCCATCTATGGCGGCGATGTCACCAACTGGACGGTCCGCAATGTCGAGATCGCCAAGAGCGGGATGTCGGAAAACGCAGGCGCCGTCACCTTCAGGAATAGCAAGAACGTCACGGTCGAAGACAGCAAGATATCTGATGTCAAAGGCGACGGTTTCTGGATCGAAAAGGTCAGCGGCGTCAAACTTCTCAACAATTCCGTCACCAGTGCCAGCGGCTCTACGGCCGACGCGATGCAGGTCAACGACAGCAGCAATATTCTGATCAAGGGCAATCATCTCGACCAGACCCATGCCGTCAGTCCGAAGGGGGGGATCGCGCTGGTGCGGGCCTCCGATGCAGTGGTCGCGGACAATGTCCTGACCGGCGGCGGCTTCGGTATCAGCGCGCCTGCGGGCAAGAATGTCGCCATCCACGGCAACGACATATCGGGATATCACGGTTACAGCTGGTCCTTCGCCGTCGGCCTCGGCGATCAGGGCAGCGCACGGGATTACGACATTTCTGGCAACCATATTCATGATGGCGCCTGGGGCGTGGCCGTCAGCGGCGCCACCGGCACCAGCTATAGCCTGACGAATATCAAGGTCCACGACAACGTCTTCGACGACCTCACACAGGCGGCGCTGAAGGTCGACAGGCCGGCATCCGGCTCCTTCTACAACAACACCATCGAGACAGGCGTCAAGGCCACCAGCATATCCCCCGCCATCGTCGACGCGCATACCTTTTCCGTCAGTAACAACCACACGGTCGCAAGTGTCGAGACGGCGCTTGCAAGCACCGAGGCCAAGGTTGCCGCAACGACGGAGGCGGTCTCCGACCCGGCAGTTGTCGCCGTTCACGACAATCTGAAGATCTTCACCGATACGGGCGAAGCCCATCGCGGCAATCTTCTGGAGAACGCCAGCTCCGACAACGATACGCTGGTGCTTCGCCGCTTCGGCGACGAAGCCGTCGGCAAGCACGGCCTGACACTGACTGGAGACTACGGCTCCATCCACGTGGACCGGGAAGGCAACTATGCCTACACGCTCGATGAAACGAAGCTGCCCGACGACCATAGTGGACATGTGAGCGAGTCTTTCAAGTACGGCATCGACGATGGAACCTCCCATCACAGCGACGCGGATACGCTGACCGTCTTCATCCATATGGATGGCTTGCTAAGCTAAGATAGGGGACGGCCTCTCTCCGCCCTCGTCCTGAAGCGTCCCGTAAGGGGCATTGAAGGGCGAGGGCGGCTATTCCCTTACGGTAATTGCAAACGGTCCATTACCATTTCATTCACCTTTCGGTCGTTATTTTATAGATTATTTTCTCTTAAGTTGTATTGTCGAGGATGCAGCCACCGCCAGGCTTCTCGGGAGCATTGCAGGCCACAGCCTGTCTACCGCCGTCGTGACAATCGAAGATTGTTCTATGGCCTTTCGCCCCGACCGCATCCGATCCACTCATCGCAGCTGATCCCCACACAGCTGCGCGACAATGCGAGCATATGGCGATATGACAGTCTATTATGTGAACTCGGCGACAGGCGCCAACAACAACAGCGGCACGAGCGAGGATGCGCCTTTTGCATCCTTCTGGGCGGTGGAAAATTTGAAGCTGCAGCCCGGCGATAGCGTGCTGCTCGCCGCGGGAAGCGTTTACAACGACCAACTCGACCTGAAATATTCCGGCACCGCCAGCGCCCCGATCACCATCGGCAGCTACGGGATCGGCGATGCGCCGGTCATCCATAGTCCCGGCGACGGCATTCACAGCCTTTATGCGTCGAACATCGTCATCGAGAACATCAAGATCTCGGATACCGGCGGTGCAGCTATTTATGGCGGCTATGTCTCGAACTGGACCGTGCGCAATGTCGAGGTCGATCACACCGGCTTGGCGGGCAAGTCCGGTTCCGTCACCTTCCGAACAGGCTCGAATATCACCATCGAAAACAGCACGATCAACGACGTGAACGGCGACGGCGTGTGGATCGAGAAGATCAATGGCGTCAATCTTCTCAACAACACCGTTACCAATGCCCACGGCACCACGGCAGATGCCGTGCAGATGAACGACAGCAGCAACATCCTGATCAGCGGCAACTATCTCGACCAGACGGGCGCCATTAGCCCGAAGGGCGTGCTCGCGCTCGTCCGGCCTGTCAATGCCGTGATCGAGGACAACACGCTGGTTGGCGGCGGCTTCGGGGTGGCCGCTCAGGCGGGCACGAATATCGCCATCCACGACAACGATATATCGGGGTATGGCGGCTACAGCTGGTCCTACGCCGTCGGCCTCGGCGACCAGGGCGACACCAGAGACTATGATATCTCAGGCAATTACATCCATGACGGCGTATGGGGCGTGGTGGTCAGTTCCGCCGGCACCACCAGTTACGTTCGCGAAGATATCGATGTCCACAGCAACGTTTTCGACGACCTGTCGCAGGCGGCGCTGAAGGTCGACAGGCCTGCATCCGGAGCGTTCCACGACAATGTCATCGCCAGCGATGTCACGCCCTACAGCATATCGCCGGCCATCATCGCCGCGAACACCTTTCCCGTCAGCAACAACACGACGCTCGACGAGGCCGACGCCCTGTTTGTGAGCCTTGATAGCCACGCTGCCGGCGATACAGCGCATGCGGACACGGTTCCGATAATCGTCGCAGCCCATGACAGTTTGAAGATCTCGGCCGACACGGATGTTGCCCATCATGGGAATCTCCTCGAAAACGACAGTTCGGCCAATGGGATCCTGCTGCTTCGCCGCTTCGACGGCGAAGTCGTCGGCAAGAACGGTCTGACGCTGACCGGCCAATACGGCAGCATCCATGTCGACGATCATGGCGACTACAGCTACACCCTCGACGCGGCGAAGCTTGCCGGGCTTACCGGAGATGTGAGCGAGACGTTCTATTATAAGATTTCGGATGGGGCAGCGCATCATTACGATACGGATACGCTGAGCATCTCCATCGATGTGGACGGCGTGCTGACCTGACAAGGGATGCCGGCAAACTCATCGGCCGCCGAGCAGGATCCTGGTGACGTCGATTTCGATTTCCGCGCAGATGATCTCATATTCGGTGACGATCGCCGGGTCGGCCGACATATCCTTGCGCATGCGATCAAGAACGGCGCAGGCCTCGCCATAGGCTCCGCAGAGTTCGTAAAGATGCGGTTGGCTCGCCGCGGCGGCCCTGATTGTTGCCCGCGTCGCGGGCAGCCTCATCATCAGCCTGGCCAGTCCCTGTTCGGCGATTTGCCGGGGGATGTGCGCTACGCCTTCTTTCCTGACCATGCCGTCAACCCTCGCTGCCTATATTCCGCTGTCGAGAGTTAGTACGCGGGAATGCAGCATCTGGTTTCATGCCGGATGCAAGATCGTCCTTTAAAACCCCGATGGTGGAGGAAGTCCGGCAAGGCCAGCCGTTGGCGATCGGCGGCTTTCTCTGCTATCCGCTTACGAAGAGAGGCCGATCGCGATGGTGGCGGAAAGCACGCCGCCGTCGAGCTTCTCGAGGTCGAACATGTGATCGGCGGCGTCTTCCGGGATGATGCCGTCAGCTTCATTGCGGGTATCGCGGGCAGGGCGTCCGAGATAGTCCGGATGCTCGCCATAGATGATGTCGCTCAGCGTATCGTCGAAATAGATCTGGATGACGAGAAGCTCCTTGCCCTCGACGAGGATGCGGCAGTGAACATGCGGCGTGCGGCCCTTGTACCATCCTGGATAGGTCGTCAGGAAGCTTGCCTGCCCCTCTGCATCCGTCAGCTGGCGTCCGCGAAAAGCGAGGCCGCTGATTGCCTCGGCGTCGCCGAGCGTACACATGTCGGCGGCCTCGCGGCCGGAATAGATGCCACGACGATCGGTATGCCAGATTTCGATATCGGCATTTTCGATCGGCCGGCAATCGGCTGCATGGACGATGCGAAGGGCCAGCCGCAACGGCAGTCCTGCCTTTCCTTCCGAGACGTCCTGACGGGCCGGAATATTGTTGACATGGCAGGGGCCAAGGGTCTGGGCTGATGTCACGATGCAATTCGGACGGCTGCGGAAGAGCGGCGCAGGCAGCTTTTCCAGTGCGACCGATTTTGTGCCGCCGCTCAGGAAGTCTGTTCCCTTCCAGTCGAATGCCCTGGCGGCAACAGTGATATGCCGCCGTGGCCAGATCGCCGCCGCGGCCACGGTCGAAGCGACAGTAGTCGCACCTCCAAGCACCAGGGTCCGCCTCTTCATCTGTCTTCCTCTGCCTCAAGACGCATGTAAGGGAGCGGGCCGGAAACTCCAATTAAATCTTGGCAATGATCGACGGCAGCGAAATCTTCGGCATCCAGGGAGCGCCGGGCTCGACGGTGACATATGGCGGCTCAGCTCTCGCCCCTGTAAGGGACAGAGATGCGCTCACCAACTCTATCCCTGCGGACGCCCTCCCGGGCCAGGTCTCTCAGGTCTCGTTCGTGCAACCCGCAAACAGGTTTGAGGCTGAGACAAGTCGAAGTCGCGTCATGTATCGTCGCCATGGCCATACTGGGCGCAACTTCCCGCGATGAAATTAGACGGCGTAACCTAAAGGCGCGGCGGTCCAATATCAGCATCATTACATGCGCCGGCCGGGTCATTGAGGCATAATCGCCGTCGAAATCCCGATCATTAAAGCGAAGATGGGAGACTGTGATGGATGATCGAACAGTGCGGACGGCGCTGGAGCGTCATTGGGAGGCTTCGGACGCCCGCGATTTCGACGTCGAACATGAAATCTACGCCGAGGACGCCGTGCTTTACTACCCGCAATCGGGCGAGCGGATCCGCGGCCGGCAGAATATCCAGGAGAGCCGGTTCGTCCAGCCGAACAGGAAGCGTTTTACGGTGCGGCGAATGATCGGCGGCGGTGACCTCTGGGTCACTGACTTCATATTGACCTACGACGACGTGCCATCTTACGCGGTGAGCATCATGGAATTCCGCGAAGGCCTGGTGGCCAACGAAACGCAATATTTCGCCGATCGGTTTGAACCTGCACCCTCGCGTGCGCATCTCGTTGATCGCAGGTGAAATCTTGTCACGATAATGCGCTACCAAGCAGGTTGAATTGCTGCAAAATTTCTTGAATCGATTTTGGTTTCAATTATGCAGCAGGCATTCGACATTCGTTTCCGAGCCGGGGCAGGGCGCATGGAACCAACCCACTTATTCGAGCTTGTTATCGCGATGTTTCTCGCGATTATCGCGCTGCATTATGCCGCCCACAGGCTCGGACTGCCTCCGTCCGTCGCGCTGCTGACCGGTGGCGCCTTGCTGGCATTTGTGCCGGGACTGCCGGCGATTTCGGTCGATCCCGAGTTGGTTCTGGTCATCTTCCTGCCGCCGCTGTTGATGGACGGCGCCTGGTCGATCGCGCTGTCGCGGCTGCGGCGGCATATGATCGGCATCGCTTCGCTTGCCGTCGGCGCGGTATTCTTCACCTGCGTCGTCGTGGCCGTTGTCGCCCACCTTATCTTTCCGTCACTTCCCTGGGGCGCCTGCGCGGCACTGGGTGCTATCGTTGCGCCGCCGGATGCGGTTTCGGCGCGCGCCGTGCTGGAACGCGTACGACTGCCACGGCGGCTTCAGATTCTGCTGGAAGGCGAGAGCCTGCTCAACGATGCGAGCGGCCTGGTGCTCTTCCGTTTTGCCGTTGCCGCCGCCGCAACAGGCGCTTTCAGCGCGGGGGAGGCCGCCGGCAGTTTCTTCGTGCTGGCGCTGGGCGGCGCCGTCGTCGGCATCGCGGTCGGATTGGCCTGGGTCAAACTCATCCGCCATCTCGGCGATGATTATCTCATCATCGCGGCCACCGTGCTGCTCGGCTGGATTTCCTATCTGTTGGGCGAACTGCTGCATGTCTCCGGCGTCATCGCCACCGTCAGCACGGGCCTGATCGCTTCCTGGCATCAGCACACGGTCTTTTCAGCGGCGACGCGCATGCGCGGCACGTCGTTCTGGACGGTGATGATCTTCCTGATGGAAGCGGCGGTCTTCACATTGATCGGGCTGTCGCTGCGGGATGTCGTCGAACGCGGCGGCGGTTTGACTACCGTAATCGCGACCATGGGGCTGCCGATGCTGGCAATCCTCGTGACGCTCGTGGTCGCGCGTTTTGCCTGGGTCTTCGCCTCCGATCTCGTCATCCGCGTCTGCGCGGCTCTGGGGTTCACACGCGCCCGGCCGCTCGGAGCCGGCGGTGCGACCGTCCTGAGCTGGGCAGGCGTGCGCGGCGTGGTCACGCTCGCCCTGGCGCTTAGCCTGCCAGAGGGGTTCCCGGGCCGCGACTTCATCCTCGCCACGTCCTTTGCCGTCATTCTCGGAACCGTGCTCGTGCAGGGCACGACATTGGGGCGGGTGATTGCCTGGGCGCGGCTACCGCCGGAGACGGAAAGAGCGCGTCTCACCATGAGCCAGGCTGAGGCCGCCATGGCACAGGTGCAGTTCGGGATCGTGCAAAACCTGGCCTATGACGCAGAGGGAAAGCTCATCCACCCGCAATTGCTGGAACGCTACCAGCGCAGGGCAACGGCGATCGTCGACTATGCCGAGAGAACCGAGCACTACGTGCCGTTGCTGCACGCTCACTTCGACGTCGTTCTCGAAGCCGTCGCGACCGGGCGCCGGGAACTCATTCGTCTCCACCGCGCCGGCGACATCGATGACGAGACGTTGGACGAGCTGGAACGCGATCTCGATCTCGAGGAACTGAGCGCGATCTCGGCCAAGGCCTGACGTTCAATGTCCTACGCCGCGGAGTTCGCGATGCGGGACAACTCTCCCAACTCACTTCGCTGCCGTGCTCTAAATCGCAATCTGTTCGCCGAGCTCGACGACGCGGTTTGACGGCAGGTTGAAGTAATCGGAGGGATCGATCGCCAAGCCTTCCAATGCCATGAATATGCGCTCCTGCCAGCCGGGCAGGCCGGTGTTCGGCGTCCTCACAAGGTTCCGGCGACCGAGATAGAAAGAGGTCTTCATGATCTCGAACTTGAAACCTCCCTCCCGGCAGAGCGCCAGCGCCCTGGTGACATCAGGATCGTCCATGAAGCCGAAGGTGAGGTCAAGGCGCACGAAGCGCGGCGAGAGTTGGCTGATCTTGATGCGCCTGTTGTCGGGGACATAAGGTTCGTCTTCGGTCCAGACGGTCAGGATGACGTTCTGCTGATGGAGCACGTGGTTGTGCTTGAGATTGTGGAGCAGAACGTTCGGCGTCCGGTCCGGGACGCTGGTCAGGAAGACTGCCGTTCCCGGAACGGTGACCGGCGAATGGTCCGACTTTCGCTCGATCGACCTGATGAAGGAGTCGAGCGGGATTTCATTGTTGGCGCGCAGTCTCTTCAGATAGGCCTGCCCGCGGGTCCATGTCCACATCAGGATCATGATCGCCAGCGCAAGGGCGACCGGAACCCAGCCGCCATCGTAGATCTTCAGGAGGTTGGCCGCTAGGAACAGGACTTCGATGATAAAGAGCGGCAGCAGCAGGGCAGCGGCGAGCACGAGGGAGTAGCCCCAGACGGCGCGAAGGAACTGGAAGACCAGCATGGTCGAAATGACCATGGTTCCGGTCACCGAGATGCCGTAGGCCGTCGCCAGCGACTCGGAGTCGCCGAAGGAGAAGATCAGCATCAGGACGCCGACCAGGAGGAGAAGATTGACGCTCGGCACGTAGATCTGGCCGGTGTTGGTCTCCGACGTGAACTTGATCCGCAGCCGCGGCAGGAAGCCGAGGTGAACCGCCGAACGGGCCAGCGAAAACGCACCGGTGATGACGGCCTGGCTGGCGATGATCGTCGCCATCGTCGCCAGCAGCACCACCGGCAGCAAGGCCCAATCGGGATACATCAGAAAGAATGGATTGGCAGCCGTTTCGGGATGGGCGAGAACGAGCGCGCCTTGTCCGAGGTAGTTGAGGAGCAATGCCGGAAAGACGAGCACGAACCATGCCGTCTGGATCGGGCGGCGTCCGAAATGCCCGAGATCGGCATAGAGCGCTTCGCAGCCGGTGACGGTCAGAAAGACGGCGCCGAGCACGATGAGGCCGACAGTGCCGGCATGGGTAAGGAACAGGAATGCATTGACCGGATTGAGCGCCTCCAGAATCGCCCAATCGTCACCGATATGGATCAGACCGCCCGCCGCCATCGCCAGAAACCACAGCACCGTAATCGGCCCGAAAAACATCGAGACGGCAGCGGTTCCCCTCGACTGGACGCCAAACAGAACGATCATGATCGCAGCCGACGCAAGCGGGACATAGTCGGCAAAGGCCGGGGTGACCAGCTTCAGGCCTTCCAGCGCCGACATGACCGACAGAGCTGGCGTGATCATTGCATCGCCGATGAAGAGAGCCGCTCCGATCAGGCCGGCGAAAAAGAGCACGGGGACGTTCCGTCCCATCTTCTTCATCAGGAGGGCGAGAAGCGAAAGCGTGCCCCCTTCGCCGTCATTGTCCGCCCTGAGAAGGAAGAGCACATATTTGAAGGTCACAATGATCGTCAGCGTCCAGACCATCAGCGAAATGAGCCCGATGACCTCGGCCTCATGCACGCCATCGGCGGCAAAGGGCCTCAGCGCCTCACGAAGGGCATAGAGCGGGCTGGTGCCGATATCGCCATAGACGACGCCGATCGCGCCGACGACCAATCCGACAAAGCCCTTATGGCCGGCACCTTCACCCGTATTGTCTGCACGTGTTGATGTCATGGTTCCCCGCTCATGCCACTTGGCCATGCACACAAACATATGCCGCATTGCAGAACGGCAAGTAAATTGATGCGGATGCGAATTTTTTGTGAGGGCAGAAGGCTGGGCTGAGGAGGCCAGCATCCACTTGTGGCGTCACAAGCAGTGGCTTGACGGCTGCTTCCGGCGAGCCGCCAACCACTCTTGAAACGAGCGGGGGCGTCAGCATGCTGACAGGAACTGTCAGCAACGGTGGGAGATAAGCGAAAACCGCGGATTTTGGGGCCAGTCGCCATTTCGTCGGAATGTCCGGCTATCGCGGATGCTTGGGCTTCAACCCCGCCCCAATCGGAGCAAGTCCCCGAGATGAAGCCGCATCATCGCATTTTCTTCATTCAATTTGCAGTGGCCCTTTCCGTCGGTGCGTTTCTTTCGCGGCTGCCCGACCTTCAGCGCAAGTTCGGCCTTGCCGAGGGCGAACTCGGCCTTTTGCTCGCTGTCTTGTCCTCAGGGGTTCTGTGCGGACTGACGATCGCGGTGAGGTTCATCGAGAGGCTCAGTGCACGCAAAACCGCCTTCGTCACCGTCTTCGGCGCGTCGCTATTTTTGGCGCTGATCCCCTGGATGCCTTCGGCTCCGTCGGCGGTGCCTTTATTCTTCATTGCCGGCATTTTCACCGGAGCATTCGAGATCAACGCCAATATCGAAACCGATCGCCATGAGGCGCTGCTTGAGTATCGCATCATGAACCGGGCTCACGGCATGTGGAGCCTCGGCTTCTGCCTCACCGCCCTTGTTGCCGCCGGCATGCGGCAGGCTGCCGTGTCCATCGAACTGCATACCTTCCTCACCCTCGTCATTGTCTTGATTGCTGGATCGATCGTTTTCTCCGGGATCGAGAATGCGCCCAAGCGGCGCGATGCACACCCCGGACATGCGCCGCTTATCGCCTTTCCCACCGTCGGACTGCTGCCACTCTGCCTCGTCGGCGCAGCTCCGCTTCTTGCCGAAGGCGCAAGCGTCGATTGGTCGGCGATCTATATGCGGGACGTGTTTGCCGTCGAACCCTTCGTCGGCGGGCTCGGCGTGACCATCTTCTCCTTGCTGATCGCCATCGGGCGGCTCGGCATGGACCCGGTCGTCGACCGCTTCAATCCCCGCCCGGTCGCCATAACCCTCCTTGGGATCACGGTCATCGGTGTTGTGACGGTTGCGACGGCGACGCATCCTGTTGTCGCGCTTGCGGGCTTCGGCCTGACGGGGATCGGCTGCTCATCGGTCTATCCGCTTGCCATCTCGGCTGCGGCCCGGCGCAGGGATCGACCTGCACTGGTCTGCGTTGCAGCACTCGGGCAGACGACGTTTCTCGTGTTTTTCGCGGGGCCACCGCTGCTCGGTTTCGTTGCCGAACAGCTCGGCATCCGCTTTTCGTACTGGACAGTCGTCCCTGTTCTCGTCGCGGCACTTCTGGTCACCAGGGCGCTTGCCGCGGATCCTGCTCCGGTCACCGACCGGCCTGAACCGGTGCAACCTCACGGTTGACTCGCCGCGGTGGCCATCCGCTATCCGGCAGCGTCTATATCCGCAACCGACAGGGTGGTGCACGACCACCTTTGGCCCCTGAATGGGCGCGGGCGCAATGTATTTCCCATCGAAATTAAGTATTACTGTGACTATCTTAAATATAGCTCGTACAGGTGATGGCCGCGGTCGCTCACTGCTGTCAACTTTTTGGTGAATCAACTTGTTGCTCAATCACTTGCGCGTGAGGTTCATCCAACCCGGAAGGAGCTGGGTTCGGATGGTGAAACTCTCCTCTTTCGGCCCGACAAACATGCGGTTTGCGGAGTTTGTTGGTCGGGGTCAGCCCCTGCCTGCAGCGGTTTCGTGCCTTTCTCCGGCTTAATTTCCGCCGCCAAAATGCCAGTATTAGTTGTTTCTAAATCACGCCATAATTGGCTTCTACGTTGCCGCGCCTGTTTTATTCTTCGCCACATTTCTGAATTTCAGCGTTATACAAACAATGGTGGGTAACTATGAAGGTTATTCTCGTCATCGTCCTCACGGTGCTTGCCGTGCCCTGTGAGGCGGACATGCTGGGCACGGCAGTCAAGTACAAGAGCATGCACGAACGCTCCATCTCCTTCCTCAGCATCAATCCCCGCAGGGTATCGTGGTGCGGGGCGTTCCTGGCCTTTGTCGCCAAGCGGTCTTCGCGACAACCGCCGCCCAACCCCAATATGGCGGTGTCCTGGAGGAAGTTCGGCAAGCCGGTGTTCTTCCGCGCCGCCAGGCGAGGGGATGTCGTCGTGATCCGCACGGGCAGGCGCTTTCATGTGAGCCTTTTCGATCACATCGACCAGCGCCGGCAGTACGTCTACCTGTTCGGCGGCAATCAATCCAACCGGGTGCAATTGTCCAGGTATCGCGCCAGCTCGGTCGTGGCGGTGCGACGATGATGCCGGCTTGGCCTCTGCTGCGAAGCTGATTTCGCCGCCATCCCTTGAGAGTGCCTTCCTTCGATCGCGGCGCGTTTAAAGTTTGCGCGCCCTTATATGCAGGAAGATCGGCGCGATGCGGGTGTCGGCGACGACAGGCTCGGCCCTTGCCAGCTCCGGAGACGCTGTCGGCTCGCCGAAGGCCTCTATAGTCAGTCCCGCGCCGACGATCATCGAAACCCAGGTCGACAGCGTCCGGTGAAAGCGCGGGATGGCAAAGGGCGTTAGCATCGCCCGCTCCGTTTGGGGTATGGAGGAAAAGATCCAGCGCTCGATCCGGCTGTCGCTCTCGTCGAAATAGTCGGCGATCTCTACCGCGACCCGCTCGCCGGCCTCGTTGCGGATATTGCCTCCAGCCACGGCGCGTCCCCGCCGTGATTGAATCGATACTGCAACGGAAAAGAGTCTTCGCGGCCAAGGACTTGGGCGCACTGGATTCCTGTAACGGGCACAGGAATGAGGGAATGCGGGGTGGGCGTCCGCGCCCTCGTAGAACGCATATGTGCCGCAACGGAAGTATCACCCCCGACCGACGCTCCTGAACGCGGCAATGATGCTCTCCGCCGCCAGTTCCGCCTGATCCGATGTCGTCTGGAAATTGGTGACGGAGAGGCGCAACACGTCGCGGCCGTGCCATTTGGCGCCGCCGGCAAAGATCAGGCCATCCGCCTGGATCTTTTCGATCGTCTTTCGGGTCATGGTGTCACCTTCTTCGTCCGGACTGTCGGCCGCGAAGCGGATGATGAGCTGGTTCAGCGTGACCTCGTTCAGAATGGCGATGCCGGGCTCGCGCCCAAGCAATTCGGCGGCCAGCCGCGCCGAGGCGCAGCACTGGTCGATGAGGGCGGCCACACCGTCGCGCCCGAGATGTTTCAGCATCGCCCAGGTGGCAAAGCCGCGCGCCCTCCTTGATAGCTCGGGCACGTAATGGGAAGGATCGCGTTCACCTTCGCCGGCGAGCGGCAGATAGCTTGCGGCAATCGTCATGGCGCGGCGATGAGCAATTTCATTGCGGATGATCGCATAGCCGCAATCATAGGGTGTCTGCAGCCATTTGTGACCGTCGGTCGCCCAGCTATCGGCGGATTCGATGCCGCGGCTGAGATGGCTGGTCTTCTCCGACGCTTGCGCCCAGAGGCCGAAGGCGCCGTCGATGTGCACCCAGGCGCCTTTCGCTTTCAGCGGCGGGATGATCGCGGCGAAGTCGTCGAAAGCGCCGGTATTGATCTGTCCCGCCTGGAGAATGGCGATGACGGGACCGGAGACCCTCTCGAGCGAGCGCGCCAGCGCGGCCGGGTCTATCCGTCCCACCGGATCGGTGCGCACGCGCAGCACGCGATCATGGCCGAGGCCCAGGAATTGCAGCGCAGAGAACACCGTCGTGTGAGCGTCGTCGCCGATCAGTACGGTGATTTCGGGCGCGCCGAACAGGCCGCGGGCATCGCCATCCCAGCCGACTTGGCGCAGCACCTCGCCCCGCGCCGCGGCAAGGCAGGTGAAGTTCGCCACCGTCGCGCCCGTAACGAAACCGACCGAGCTTTCAGCCGGCAGCTTCAGAAGATCGAGAAGCCATCTGGCAGCAACGGTCTCGATGGCGGCAGCGGCCGGGGCGGCGGTATGGTTTCCGGCATTCTGGCCCCAGGCGCTGGTGAGGAAATCGGCTGCGACGCCGACGGGATGGGAACCGCCGATGACCCAGCCGAAGAAGCGTGGTCCGGTGGTTGCATGCAGCCCGGGTTCGGCGCCATCTGCGAGCTGCGTGATGACATCAAGCATTTGCGAACCGACCGTCGGCAGCGGCTCACTGAAGGCGGCAAGCGAGGTGGCATAGTCATGAGCGGGCATATGGCGGGCGGGTATCGCCTGCCGAAACCCGGCCGCAAGCCGGGCAGCTTCCTGAAACAGAGATGCAATTGCCGACATGCAGATCCCCCTGCCGCCGACGTCCCCTGGATGCCCTCGACGCAAGCTGTCGGCGCATGCAGTCTAGCCGATCTTGCCGACGCTGTCTTGGCAGCGAAATATAAGATCGATCTTGGGCGTCGCGGAATTTTGCAGCCTTACGGCACCGCCGGCAGCGTTTGCTCGATAACGCCCAGCAGCCAGGCGACGCCGGCATCCATCAAGGCGACCTTGGGGAGAACGGCATTGATGTGAAATCGCGTGAGTTCCAGCGGCGCGTGAACGCTTTCCAGGTCGAAGCGCGCCGCATGCATGGCGGCAAACCGTCTCGGCAACGCGCAGAGAAAATCGGTCTCGGCGAGGATGGCAAGGGCGAATGTGAAGTTCGGCACGGTCAGCGCGACGCGCCGCGCGCAGCCGTGCTTGGCCAGGGCCTCGTCGACGAAACCATGGGGATCGCCGCTGAGCGAGACGACCAGATGCTGCATCTCGCAGTATCTGACCAGGGTCGGTTGGCCGGCGAAGGTATGGCCGGTCCGCATTGCCACGACGAAATCCTCTTCATAAAGCCGGCTGACGTGGAAGCGCTGCGGAATGTGCTCGGTGGGAATGACCGCGATGTCGGTCAGCCGGTCGTCGAGATCGGCGAATGCGTCGCGCCACGCACGCTCGGGCGAGGTTTCGTTGGGCGCTGGCAGCAGTTGGCGGATGCCGATATCGATGCCGGGTGCGGTGCGGTGAAGCTTGTCGAGGAGCGGCGCCAGCAGCACGGCCGAAACACCGTCCGGTGCGGCGATCGTGAAGCGGCGGGTGGAGTTTGCGGGATCGAAGGGTTCGGCGGCTGAAAGCATCTTTCGCACGTGGGCGAGAACATCGGCGATCGGTGCCGCCAGTTCCGTGGCGCGCGCCGTCGGCACGACGCCCTTGGGCGTTCGCAGGAACAGTGGATCGTTCAGCAGTCGCCGCAGCCGGCCCAGCCCGTGGCTGACGGCAGAAGAGGTTAGGTTCAGCCGCTCGGCGGCGCGGCCGACATGACGCTCCTCCAGCACGGCCTCGAAGAGCACGAGCAGATTGAGATCGCTGCGGGAGAGATCAACTGGATTCAGCATATCGCTGAAATCATATCATTGGATTCAGTGCCGCTGAAGTGGGATTTGCACTGTAGCGGGCGCAAACGGCATCCGCATAGCCGAAGGAGCAAGGTCATGTCATTCCCATCCAGTTCGATGCCGGCCGAGAGTTCCATCGCCGAAGGGGCCTGTGCGGAGCTCATCTGCCGCACGGCAGAGGCGAATGCGGCGCTGATGCGCGGCGATATCGATGCATACCGCGCCTTGAATCCGCACGCGGCCGATTACACGCTGATGTCGCCATTCGGCGGGCGGCCGACGCATGAGGCAGAGTTGACGCAGGAGCGCTGGCAGGCGATCGGCCGTTTCTTCGCGAACGGCACCTTCGAACAGGAGGTCGTGCAGGCCTATGCATCAGCCGACATGATTGTCCTCGCCATTATCGAACGATGCCGGGTGGAGGTCGGCGGTCTGCCGATGCAGGACTGGCCGTTGCGCGTCACCCTGGTTTATCGCCGCGAGGACGAAGAATGGCGGTAGGCGCACCGCCATGCCGATCCCCTCGCCAAGGGTATCAGTCTGGAACAGGCAGGTGTTTTGGCGCGCGCTGAGGCATTGTGATGCCAGCCGACACGCATCTTTGACGAACTGCACCCCGCGAATTCCGGAAGCGAGATGGGAGGATTGAGCGGCAGCCGACGTTGACATGCGCGTCTCGCCTTTACCGGGATGGCCAAGATAAATCGAGCAGTGCGGGAGATGTTGTTTGGGAATCGCCAATAACTATATTATTCTGCGTGGTCCATTTCTGAATTTTACTGGTTTCATCTAAAATCTATTGCCTTTTTTCAAGTATCATTCAATGATGCGGAAATATCATTCGCGCCGCTGTCAAGGTCGCTCTGCCAATCAGCGAGGGATATGCACTGAAGTATTTCGTTCTCTATACGCTGATTTGCATGGTGGTCGGGATGGTTCTTCTCGTCATTGTCCGTCAGACTGCACCCTTCAAGCTGGACAAGCCGAGCGATCAAAGGACCGAGTGGTCAGCTGATGGATCGGCGGCGGGGTCCACCGATCAGCCGGATAATCTGGTTGTGCGGTCGACGCGCGAACCGGCGACCGAGCGACCGGCCGTCCGGCCGTCCAATCAATGGGACCTCCGGCCAACGAACCAGCCGATGGACGGCGATCCGTCAGGCGTCCGGAAGGGCGGCCGGGTGGGAACCCCGGCGCAGTAATTGCAGCCGGAGCCCTGCCTCGTCCTTCGAGGCCTCTCAGAATAAGGCTGTCTGGGGCGCGGTTCTTCCGACGCCCTCGGAGCCTCGAAGGACAGGCTCCAGCATTTACCCCTGCATTCTTCCGCCGCCTGCGCACCCGCCTTGTCTTCGAGGCCCCTTGCGGGCCTTCTCGGGCTGAGGCTTTTCCAGGCTTTGGCGCTAGGCGGGTGCAATGGGGGCCGGATTTGAGTCATCGTCTCCGCTTGCATCGGCTGGAGCACACTGTCATGACGACAGCCGAGATATCTCGGGAGGTCTCAGAATGGATGCAAGCGGCGTAACGATCAGGCATATCCAGGCAGGCGAAGTGGAGGCCTTCCGGCGCATTCGTCTGGAAGCGCTTCGCACCGAACCCGCCTCCTTTGCCAGCCGCTATGAAGACTGGGCGGCTCTTTCCCTCGATGAGTGGCGCAACCGCCTGAGCGAGCCGGTCTTCATCGCGTTTCAGGATGGTGAGCCCGTCGGCATAATGGGCCTGATCCGCCAGCGGTCGAGCAAGATGACCCATCGTGCGACGATCATCATGGTCTACATCGGAAGGAGCCTGCGCGGCACCGGTCTTGCCGAGAGGCTTCTCGATGTCGTTGTCGATCATGCGCGCCAAATCGGCATCCGGCAGCTGGAACTCTTCGTCAGCGCGGAGAACGCGGCGGCGATCCGGTTCTATCAGCGACAGGGCTTCTCCGAGGTCGGCAGGATCCCTGCCGGGGTTCTGGAAGAGGGCAGGGAGATCGACGACGTCATCATGGCTCGCCGTCTGGTCGATTAGGCCTCACGCGAAATTTCAGCGCATTTGCCTTACCGGATCTATTGACCTCAAGCACGGTTGGGGTCGCAGGATGCCGGCAGAGGCTGGGGGTTTGCCGTGACGAAAATTCTGAAAGACGAGGATCTGGCCGGCAATACGTTGATGCGTGTTGCCATCGATGCGCTCGAGACCGCTTTTCTTGCGAGAGCCGACAATCGGCTGGTCTCTCCGCCCCGACATCATGTGTCCTTTCCCGATCGAGGCGATCTCGTCTTCACCGTCGGCGGCATGCTTGGCGACAAACCACTTGCGGGTTTTCGCGTGTACGAAACATTCGACGGGGCAGAGCATTCGCAGATCGTCGCGGTATGGTCGGCCGACGATGCCAGGCTCAAGGGCATTGTTCTCGGTGAGCGCCTCGGCAACCTCAGGACCGGTGCCATTGGAGGTCTCGCCGTCCGCCACCTCAGCGCGCCCGGCGCCAGGATCGTCGGGATCATCGGCAGCGGAGCGCAAGCGCGAACCCAGCTTGCCGCAGCCGCCGCCGTTCGAAAACTGGATCGCGCCCGCGTCTATAGCCGCGACGAGAAAAATCGCACCGCCTTCGCAAGCGAGATGCAGCACGCCCTCGGGCTGGAGGTGGAGCCTGTCGAAAGCGTCACTGAGGCCGTTGAGGACGCCGATATTGTCATCTGCGCGACGACGAGCCAAAAGCCTGTCATCCATGCGCGTGATCTGAAGCCCGGCGTGCACGTCAACACTGTCGGTCCGAAAACGCTTCATGGATACGAACTCGGTCTTGATATCGCGGATGCCGCTGCCGTGATCGCGACGGATTCCCCCGAACAAAGCCGGGCTTACGCTTCGCCCTTTTTCCTCGCCGGCTCCGGCAACGAAGATCGCATGGCCGACCTTGCCAACATCATTGCCGGGACAGCTGCCGGGCGGGGATCGTCCGGGGAGACGACGCTGTTTTGCTCGGTCGGCCTTGCGGGAACTGAAGTCGTCGTCGCTTCGGCAATCCTCGATAGGCTAGGGGCATCGGCGTAGGGTTTGATTCAGGGGATGTCTTCAAGTCTTTGTTTTCATGCATATTTCCGTTGAGGTCCATCAGCTGCCGGAGCGCCCGCCTTGTCCGTCGAGGCCCCTACGGGGCACTTCAGGATGAGGCTCTCTTGGAGGCCGGGCACAACCAGGGACGCGCTTAGAATTTGACTCAACGACGCGCTTCAAGCCTCTGGTCAACCCTGTCTCTTCGCCCGTTCTCAGGCCGGATTGAGGACATCCTGCATGCTGTATTCGCCGGGCGCGCGTCCCGCGACCCAGCGGGCGGCGGCAAGTGCGCCGCAGGCAAACATGCCGCGGTCGAGTGCCGAATGCGAAAGTGTCACGACTTCCTCGGCGGCGGCAAACAGAACGCTGTGTTCTCCGACAAGCCCGCCGGCGCGCAGGACGGCGAAGCCGATTTCGCCGGGCGGCCGTTCGCCGGTGATGCCGTCGCGGCCGCGCCGCTCGACGGAGGCGAGGGAGACGCCGCGGCCCTCGGCGGCGGCTTCACCGAGCATCAGCGCCGTGCCGGACGGCGCGTCGATCTTCCTGTTATGGTGGGCTTCGAGGATTTCGATATCCCAGCCCTGCGCGGGAAGGGCGCGGGCGGCCTGGGCAACGAGGCCGAGCAGCATGTTCAGGCCGATGGAGAAATTGCCGGAGCGCAGAATGGGAATCGTCCGGGCGGCCTCCATGATCCGCTCGAGTTCGTCCGGTTCGAAACCCGTCGCCCCGATCACCAGGGCCGGTCCGCCGGCCGAGGCGCACAAGCCGGCAAGTTCGGCAGCGGCACGTCCCGTGGTAAAATCCAGGATCACGTCGGCGGTCGCGATCGCGTCCGAACGGTCGATCAGCCCTTCCCCGATCGAGCCGGGGCGACCGATGCCGCCAATGACTGCAAAAGCCGGATCGGCCGCCAGCAGCGGCAGGACGGCGCGACCCATTCGACCGTTCGCGCCGGCGACCGCTATTTTAATTGGTGAGGTCACAGTTTTTCCTTGCTGCGGTATTCCGATGGAGGGCTGTCGTCATCCGGCGTTCGCGCCGGAGAAGGGGATTTGCACCTACCGCACTTCCGCTCCCGGCGCAAAGTGGGGATCTCCTCCGGCCGTCCCCGTGAACGGCGGGTCCTTACCAGTTGCCGGGGTCGGCGGTGTGATCGATGCTGGCGAATTCATCCGCCTTTTCTCGATCCAGCTTCACCTCCATAGTCAGGCTCGTCTCGTCGGTGACGGCGTAGCAGTCAGGGAGCGGTCCTTTTGAAAGTTCCTGATACAGGAGCAGGGCGGCCTCTTCGGCGGTATCGGCCTCGATCTCCCGAGTGAGGGCAACGGTGAATTTATGCATGGTCAGCCTTTCGATCGGCGCGCAGGCGATGCGCAGCTTACGCAGTCTGACACGAGTTTTGTGGCAAGGACATAAAAAGCGTGTCGTTTAGAATTTGATTCAGGCGATGGTTTCAGGTTCTTGTTTTTATGGACGTCGCGGCCATGGCACCGCCGCGCAGTTTTGGGAGAACTCAGCCGAGAAGGATAGATCATGCGCCTGAATCAGGTGACCGTTACGATGCCTGACCTCGATCTGGGCTGGAGCTTCTACAGCGTCCTCGGTCTGAGGCCCGTCGTTGATGCCCGTCCACGGTATTCACGCTTCCTCTGCCCGGACGGGGACAGCACCTTCTCGCTGCATCAGGGCGAAAGTGGCGGTGGCGGAACCACAGTCTATTTCGAGTGTGAGAGCCTGGACGAGACGGTCAGCCGCCTTAGCGATGCCGGCCTGCAATTCGTGAGCGGACCCGAGGACAAGAGTTGGCTGTGGCGCGAGGCGGAGCTGCTCGACCCTGGCGGTAACCGCATCATCCTTTATTTCGCCGGATCCAACCGCGTCGACCCGCCTTGGCGGGTGGGTCAAGGTGGCCCGTCCGAAACTCGTCCGTCGGAACCACCGCGATCTTCCTTAGTGCAAAGCCCCCGAATCGAACCTGAATGATGGCATGGCGACCCGAGGGTTCGGCGATTTAGGAGCGCTCAGCTGTCGCCGAGGAAATAAGCTGCAAGGGCTGGAGAAACACGGTTTGCTTCTTATTTCACCGAGGGAATTCGAAACGAAACGCGAAAGGACCCGCGCAATGGCAAAGAACACGATCTGCGTATGGTACGACAAAGACGCCGAGGCGGCGGCCCGCTTTTATGCGGCGACGTTTCCCGACAGTGCCGTCGGCGCCGTCATTCGGGCACCGGGAGATTATCCGGATGGCAAGCAGGGGGATGTATTGGTCGTTGAATTCACCGTGGCGGGTATTGCCTGCATCGGCCTGAACGGGGGTCCCACGTTTAAACACAGCGAGGCTTTCTCGTTCCAGATCGCAACCGACGATCAGGAAGAAACCGATCGCTACTGGAACGCCATCGTCGGCAATGGCGGCCAGGAAAGTGAGTGCGGCTGGTGCAAGGATAAATGGGGTGTCTCCTGGCAGATCACGCCGCGTGTCCTCTCCGAAGCGCTGGCGGCAGGCGGTGGTCAGGCAAAACGTGCTTTTGACGCGATGATGACGATGAGGAAAATCGATGTCGCCGCGATCGAGGCGGCCCGGCGCGGTTGAGGCGCCTGCGCGAAATCAATAGATGCCCCGCTGTCAGAACCAGAGGTCGCGCACGCAGCGCCCTTTGGATGGAAGATCTTCGAACGTGTCCAGGCCGTCGAAATGATCGATGGGCAGATCGGCGACGAGATCCGGCGGCGCAAGCCGCATGTTGACTGCCATGCGCCGGCGGCCATCCTTTTGAAGCCGCAGGCCGCGCCAGCTCAAGACGCAGGCGCAGGATGGGCAGAACAAGATTTCGAGAGACGACGTCTCCCGGCCCGAGCGGGTATAGGAGGCGGTTTCTCCGCTGAGAGCGATACGCTCTCCTTCGTAATCATAGGCCCAGAGGGTGCCGTAACGGCGGCAGAGGGTGCAGTTGCAGGCGGTGATCGAGCCGGGATCGCCTTCGAGCGTCCAGCTTGCCTTGCCGCAATGACATGAGCCCGTCAGCATGAGTGTTCCATCCAGCTGTTTCTTCCGGGCATCCTGCCCCAATCGCGAGACGATCACAATTGGGCTTTCAAGCGCCTCGCTTCCCTCCGCTCGCGAGCCCGTTCGGTTAATTTATGAAATTTCTAGTTGAGATGGCGGCCGAAAGATGATCCCATGCGACTTGGCGTAGCCGAGTCCACGCTTCCTCCCAATTTTTGATCCGAGCGATCCATGTCGATTTCCGATGCGATCTACCGTCCCTTTGAAACCTGGATCCGGCCGCTCGACATTCCGTACCGACCGCTTCCTTCTAACGGGCCTGTGGCCGTCCTTCTGCACTTCATTTCGATGTTTCGAGGCGTTCTCATCGCTTTGGCGTTTTCCTCGATGGCAATCGAAGCAATCAACCTCACGATCGTCTGGGGACTTGCGGTCATTGTCGACGGTGTGACCCAAAAGGGCGCGCCTGCTTTCCTGAACAGTGAATGGCCGCTGCTTGCCTTCCTCGGCTTCCTGATTTTTCCAGCCATGCCAATCGCCTCGTTTCTTCTCAACACTTTCAATTCGCATACGCTCGGTGTCGGTATGCCTGCCGCAATCCAGTGGCAGGGTCACAAGGCGGTGGAGCGGCAGGATCTCGCTTTCTTTCACGATGTTTTTGCCGGGCAGGTCTCCTCGCGCCTGTCACAAGTGGCGTCTTCCGTCCAGCAGCAGATCGTTGTCGCCTTCCAGGCCATTCCGCGCTTCCTGTTGCAGATGGTCGGCTCGGTGCTCTTGCTGGTGAGTTTGTCTTGGCAGCTTGCCCTGCCGGTCGTCATCTGGATCGCGCTCAATGTAGCGCTCGCCACCAGGATGGCGCCGGTCTTTACTGAGCGTTCGCGGCGCACCGCCAAGCAGCGCAGCCTTGTCGCCGGTGCTATTACCGATCTCTACACCAACATGCAGATGATCAAGCAGTTTGCGGCTGAAGACAGCGAAGCGGGTGCTATCCGACGAATCATCCAGAAATCCGTGCAGACGCAGCACAGGGAGCAACGCATCTACCGCACGTCGGAATTGATCGTCGTGGCGCTCAACATGATGCTGTGGCTCGCCATGCTTTCTATCGGCTTTTCCGGGCTCATCAACGGCTTTCTCACGGTTGGCGAGTTCGTGGGCGCGGTCTATATCCTGCACCGGCTGTCCGGGCACACCTTTACTTTCTTGCAGATGGGACAGCAGATTTTCCAGGCGATCGGCACGATCAAGGACGCTATGCCGGTCATGACGACGCCGCCGACCATCACCGACCGGCCGGATGCGTCGAGTCTCACGGTCAGCCGCGGGGAGATCCGCTTCGAAAAAGTCCACTTCGCCTACAAGTCGGGCAAGCCGGTCATCGATGCGTTGTCGCTGACGGTGCGGCCCGGCGAGAAGGTGGGCCTGGTCGGTCTCTCCGGAGCCGGCAAGACCACGCTCGCAAATCTGCTCCTGCGCTTCTACGACATCGGCGACGGCGCGATCCTGATCGACGGGCAGGATATTCGAGCGGTCACGCAGTCGAGCCTTCGCCGCGCCATCGGGGTCATCGCGCAGGACGTCGCATTGCTGCACCGGTCGGTCGGCGACAATATCCGCTACGGCCGGCCGGAGGCGACGCGGGACGAGATCGAAGAGGTGGCGAAGATGGCAAGCGCCGATGCCTTCATTGCCGATCTTGCCGACGGCGAGGGCCGCAAGGGTTATGACGCCTTCGTCGGGGATCGCGGCATCAAACTTTCCGGCGGCCAGCGGCAGCGTGTTGCTATCGCCCGCGTTCTGCTGAAGGACGCGCCGATCCTGGTGCTGGATGAAGCGACCTCGGCGCTCGACAGCGAATTCGAAGCCGCCATCCAGGAAAGGCTAAACCTCGTCATGGAGGGGAAAACAGTGATTGCCATCGCCCACCGCCTGTCCACAATCGCCAGAATGGACAGGATCGTCGTGCTCGATCACGGGCGGATCGTGGAGGAGGGCAGACCGGAGGAACTGGTCGAACGCGATGGCCTGTTTGCCCGTCTGTGGAAACGCCAGACCGGCGGCTTCATTCCTGAAGACATTCATGAAGCATTGCCGGCTTCGCCTGCGACCTGACGAGCGACTGGCCATCTCTAAGGCTAAATTGGGATGCCGTCAGCGAACCAAGAGCAGGCGGTCGCCGATCAAGCTCAGGGCGACGCCCATCACGCGCTCCATGCCGGCCTTGAAGCGCAGGAAGCCGGCGGAAACGCGCGGGTTCGAGAAGAAAAAGGCCAGGCCGCAATACCAGAGAGCCGAAAGAAGGAAGCAGGTCAGGGCGATGAAGCAATAGAGCCAAACGGGCGCATGTGCGGGAATGACAAGCGCAAAGATGCTGCCGAAGAAAGCCACCGATTTCGGATTGGTCATGCTGACGACGTAAGCGCGGCGCATGGCGGAGCACCATGCGGCTTCGCTCGGTCCCGTCGGCTTCAAGGGCTTGGACGCGTTGCGGATCATCTTCAGCCCCAGCCAGATCAGATACAATGCGCCGGCCACCTGCAACATCATATGCAGCCATTCGAAATGGGTCAGGAGAAACCCGAGCCCGGCCATCGCCATGACGGCCCAGGTCAGGGATGCGACCGCAAGTCCGAGACCCGCAAAGAGCCCGGCAGCGCGGGATACCGACATGCTTGTTTTGGTGACGATGATGAAATTCGGTCCGGGGCTGACGAGGGAGGCGATGTAGACGCTGACGAGCAATGCGAGCGAATTGATATGGTCCATCCGGCTTTCCTACGTTGCTGGCCGGAGTGCCTATGCGAGGCCGGTGGTTATTGAAAGGGCCCATCACTCAAGGGCTGACGGGCCCGCCCGCGGCGCCTCTTGACGATCACGGCGGCAATCCTGCCTACTGCCGGCAAGGGAACCGGGGCAGAGTGGTTATGATCAATCCGTCGAGCAACGCGGGAATGCGCGACCCCGATGTCACCGTCCGTCGCATTCTCAAGGTCAACCATGCGGGCGAGTTCGGCGCCATCAGGATCTATGGCGCCCAAATCCTGATGGCCCGGCGGCTGTTTCCCGGCATCGTGCCGGCGCTCGAAGAAATGCGCGAGGACGAGATCGAGCATTGCCGGCTGTTTCGCGAGGCCATGCCTGCAAGGCGCGCCAGGCCGTGTCGCGTCATGGCCTTCTGGAGCCTCGGTGGTTCCGTGCTCGGCATCCTGACGGCGCTTGGCGGGCGCAACATGATCTGGATTTGCACAGAGGCGGTGGAAAGCACGGTCCATGGCCATCTCGAAGACCAGCTGGCCTTCCTCGCCCAGCGTGATCCCGAACTTCACGCCCTCATCGCGTCGATCCAGGAACAGGAGCTGGCGCATCTCAGGAAAGCCGAAGACAGCCAGAAGAGACGGGGCCTGCGCCACGCCTTGCTCCTGCCCGTCATCGGTGCCCTGACCGACCTGATGATCTGGCTCTCCATCTGGGGAGACTCGAGCTGGATGCGGGCCGAAATGACGCGTGCGGGGAGGGGGTAGGCTTTGATGGGTCAGTTTAGAGGAAGTTATGGCCGCAGAAGAAACGGTAAGCTTTGAGGTCGATGGGTGTCGTGTTGTCGGAACATTGTGTCTGGCGGTCTCGGCAAACGCACCGATTGTCGTGCTTCTCCATGGGTTCGGAGGAACGCGGCACGAACTCATAATTTCTCACACCGGCACCGGTATTCTGGCGCATACGGCGGAGAAGCTCGCGTCTCTGGGGTTTTCGAGCCTTAGGATTAACTTTCGAGGTGTTGGCGAAAGCGGCGGACGCTTTCAAGACGCGACGTACAATCACCAAGTCGAGGATTGCATCGCTGCGATGGACTTCGTCAGCGATCTGCCGTCGGGTGGTCCAAATGCGATATTTCTGCTGGGATGGAGCCAGGGTGGGCTGGTTGCTGCCGCGGCGGCGGGCCGTACAAATCGACCAGCGGCGGTTGCGCTCTGGGCCCCCGTCGGCGAACCCAATGTTTCCTTTCCAGCCTTGATCGGGCGCGATGTGTATGAACGGGCACTCGCAAGCCGATCGCCTACCAATGTCCAGATGCCGTGGGGCGCGTCGCTAACCCTCGGGCATGAATTCTTTGCCGACGTCGAAAATCTGGATCCGTTAAACGAGATCGCTAACTATCGTGGACGGGTTTTTATTGCTGAAGGTAGCCTGGACACTGCTATTCCTCTGGGAACAGCGGCAAAATTCGCTCAGGCGCACAAGGGTGCACACCAAGTTTGGGAGGCTCCCATGGATCATATCTTCAACACTTCTGAGAACGTCGAGATGCTGGACAAGCTGATCACCGCCACTGCACTGTTTTTCAGTGCCCAACCGATTTGAGGCGAATCAAGATGCGGTACGCGGCTCGATGCCCACTTCGATCCAGGCGGATTTCCTCGGGCACTATTCGACAAGCCCAAGGATCGGGCCGTAGCCGCCGTGCCAGGAGCGGTCGTTGCGGCCCATCGCCGGATGGTAGAGCCCGACACCGTTTCCGCCGTCGAAAAACAACGCGTCGGGGCATTGCAGCTGGTCGCGGAAGAGCCGTGCGAAATCGTGGAAATTCACTCCGTCTTCGCTGATTGCCAAGCGGACCGTGCCGGCCGCGCAGATGCCGATACCGCTTCTGCGGGTTCGATCCGTCGAGCCGGGGATCAAGATCGGGTTCAGCTTGTCGGCGATGACAAGCATCGGACCGGACTGCGTGGCGAACCGCACCTTGGGCGCATTTTTCAGAAATTCATCGGTCGGCAGTATGCCGGCGCCTGCTTCACCAAGAAAGAATACGCCGTTCGGCTTCTTGTAGAAATTCGGCACCTGGCCGGCGGAGCTTTCGGCCTTTGCGGTATTGGCGGGTTTCAATTCCCTGGCGTTTTCGACATACAGCCCCATCGGCGAAAAATCGGCCCGGTACATGCCGGCGTTGACGGCCAGCACCAGCGTCTTCCCCTCGGCGCGAACGGCTTCGGCAAGGCTTGAAAAAGTCCGGTACGGCTCGCCATCGGCGCCCTTCCAGAACAGGCGCAGGTCGGCTTTCCCCGTTTGCAGCGTGCAGACGACGTATTTCGCCTCTTCGAAAGTCTCCTGGTCGCATTGCTCGGCATGGGCCTGATGCAGGGGTGTCATCGTTGCTGCCAGCATCATGGTGGCCGCGAACGCGGCTTGTTTAAAATAGGTCATCGGCGTCACGTCCTTGAGCTGTCTACCATGTGCCTGACAGAGCCGTGCCGGCGAGCAGCACGCCCGTCGGTATATTGGCGAGGAACAGGCGATAATTCAGGTCCGGGCGGGCAAGGTCGATCCGCCGGGTCTGCCACGCAAGCTGGGCTGCGATCACCAGCATTCCGATCGTATAAGGCGACGACATCTCCAGCAGCCAACCCCCGAGCGACCACGCCGCAACGGCCAGAGCATAGAACAAGCCGATCCACAACTTGCCGCGCCGGCCGAACAGGATTGCCGTCGATTTCAGGCCGAGGCGGGTGTCATCCCTGACATCGACATAGGCATAGACCGTATCATAGCCGATCTGCCAGGCGACGGCCCCGGCCCACATCAGCACAGCGCCGGCCGGGATATGGCCGGCAATCTGGGCCCATGCCATCAGCATGCCCCAGTTGAACGCCGCGCCCAGCACGGCCGGGGGCCAATGGGTGAATCGCTTGCAGAGCGGATAGACGAAGACGAGCGGCAGAACCGATATCGCGATCAAACGCGTGTAAGGCGTCAGGAAAAACAGAAGCGAGGCCGCGAGCATCAGTTCGGCTACCAGAAAGACGAAGGCGTGCATCGCACCGATATCGCCGCTTGCGAGCGGCCGAAAACGGGTCCGCTCAACGTGAGCGTCAAAATTCCGATCCGCGATGTCGTTGACCGTGGAGCCGGCGCTTCTCATCAGCAAGGCGCCGAGAGAGAAGATCACGAGTTCACCGAGGTCCGGCAGGCCGTGCGACGCCTGAATGAGGGCAGCCCAGCACGGGAAAAGCGTCAGCCATATTCCGACCGGCCGATCCAGCCGCGCGAGCCGCGTATAAGGCCGCCATGCGACCGGCAATCGGCGATCCACCCAGTCGCCATGGTGGATGTCGCTGAGGTCGGGGTGACTCGAAGTCATCATGAGACAATCCAAATTTCCTGTCGCAGCGGCCGGGATAGCGGCGGCCAGAATAGGAATTTTTGCAAACGGAGCAATGGCCGCCTGCAGCGAGCGGCAGCCTTGGGTCCGTTCCTATTTACCGGCGAATGCGACATGGGGACCGGCGCCGCGATCCGGCGCATCTGCGGGCTGGCCGAAGAAACGTTTGGCCATTTCGGTCGGGCCGATACCCTCCAGATATCGGAAGCCCAGGCTCAGCAATCGGTCCGCGAGCTGCTTGGGATCGAAGTGCGTCAGCCATGGCTCGCCGGCAGCGGCCGTGCGCGACCCCATTTCCGCGGCGCGGGCGCGGCGTTCGGGCGGATAGTTCTCCAAGGGTTCGCTGTAGTCAAAGACGATGGACGAGCTCGGCAGGCCGGCGACGAAGCGCAGCAGGGCAAACACCGACGGTTCCGTGAGATAGGGCACGACGCCGAGCCAGATGAAGAAGGAGGGCGTTTCGAGTTCGAGACCGCAATCGACCAGGCGCGTTCCGAGATCTTCCTGCTCGAAATCGACGGGAACGAATGTCGGCAGATTTTGCGTCACCCCTATCTCGCTCAGCCGCCGCTGCTTCCAGCTCTGCGTGGCAGGATGATCGACTTCGAAGACCTTCAAGCCGGCATGAGGATTGCGCAGTGCGAAGGTGTCGAACCCGGCGCCGAGGATGACGGCCCGGGGACGTGCCGAACGCCGCGCTCTTCCTCTGGTCGCTGACGCATGGCCTTGCCTTGCTGATGATAGACGGCCAGGTCGAAGCCGGAGCCGATCCCGATGCGAAGGTCGAGGAAATCCTGAAGCTCGTCGGCATGGGATTGCCTGCAGCGAGATAGGCTGTTGTCGGCGCGCTCGGCCCATCCTCTCCACACAAGTCCGTCCAGCAGGATTGCTTCGATCCTGAGCATGAGCGAGTGGCACGGAGATCGGGCAAGAAGCCCGAATATTCAATCGCTACCAGGCGGTACGGGCAGTGCCGAGTGCTGTTGTATGCGAGGATGATACCTGCGCGATATGCGTTTTGAGCGACACGACGCAGTTTCCCGGAAAACTGAGTTTGTGCATCGTCAAGTGCTTCAGCAACGCCTCCGCATCGCGCTTCTCAGTAAGCGGAAATGTCACAGTCATGCGAGTTCCTTCCAACGAACACAGTGAGCATCCGATATAGCTAATGTCTAAATTCTTTTGCGCCGCAACAAGAAAATTTTAATGATAAAATTAAAATCGATTAGCTTTTTCGTGTGTCTTTTTAAGATCGTTTGAAATCGGATTCCCGGTCGCGGCTGCCAACGCGCCGACGCTAGGCAGGCTCATCTGCCGTTGCGGGCTGCCCAGCTCCTGAGCCGCAATCCGTTGAGTTTGATGAAGCCTTCGGCGTCGTGATGGTCATAGGCGACGGCGCTTTCCTCGAAGGTGACGAGATCGGCGGAATAGAGTGAGCAGGGCGAGGTGCGGGAGATGACCGTAGCGCTTCCCTTGTAGAGCCGTACCGTCACTTCGCCGCTGACGAAGTCCTGGCTCCGGTCGATCAGAGCCTGCAGCATTTCCCGCTCGGGAGAGAACCAGAAGCCATTGTAGATCAGCTCGGCGTAGCGGGGCATGATCTCATCCTTGAGGTGTGCGGCGGCACGATCGAGCGTGATCGATTCAATGCCGCGATGCGCCGCAAGCAAAATCGTGCCTCCCGGCGTCTCGTAAATGCCTCGCGATTTGATGCCGATGAAGCGGTTTTCGACGAGATCGAGCCGCCCTACGCCATGTCGACCGCCGAAGCTGTTGAGTTCTGTGAGCAAGGCAGCGGGTGTCATCGCCTGGCCGTTCACGGATACAGGGTCGCCGTTTCGAAGCCGATGGTGACGGTCTCGGGGGTATCGGGAGCGTCGACAGGATCGACCGTGCGCTGATAGATGTATTCGGGCGCGGCCTCGGCCGGATCTTCGAGGATTTTGCCTTCGGTCGAGGTGTGCAACAGGTTGGCGTCGATCGAGAAGGGCGCTTCGCCGCGCTTGTCCTTCGGCACCGGGATCCGATGCATCTCGGCATATTCCAGAAGCTGCATGCGGGAGCGGATGTTCCATTGGCGCCAGGGAGCAGCGACCTCAATCGACGGATCGAGTGCATTGACGGCGAGTTCGAACCGGACCTGGTCATTGCCCTTGCCTGTCGAGCCGTGGGCAACGGCATCAGCACCGACCTGCCGGGCTATGGCGACCAGATGCTTGGCAATCAGTGGCCGGGCGATGGAGCTGCCGAGCAGATACTGCCCCTCATAAAGCGTGTTGGCGCGCAGCATCGGAAAGACGAAGTCGCGAACGAATTCCTCCCGCAGATCGACGATACGGATGTCCTTGACCCCCAACATTGCTGCCTTCGCCCGCGCCGGCTCAAGCTCCTCGCCCTGGCCGAGATCGGCGGTGAAGGTCACGACCTCGCACCCGTAGGTCTCCTGCAGCCATTTGAGGATGATCGAGGTATCCAAGCCGCCGGAATAAGCGAGCACGATTTTATCTATCTGTCTTGCCATCAACCGTCTCCATATCGATGCTTGCAACGATAGGTCATGTCTTGCGCAACTAGCTTGCGAAGAAGCCTCAAAATTGCGATCGTTTGGCATATTATGCCACTATGAAAGAACTCGGAGCTATAAAGTGCCGAACATCCTTGATGCGATCGATCGCCATATCCTGCGCGTGCTTCAGCGCGACGGGCGCATTTCGAATGTCGAACTGGCAAAGGAGGTGGGGCTGTCGCCTTCGCCCTGCCTGCGCCGCGTGCGGCTCTTGGAAGAGGCGGGTGTTATCGATCGGTATGTTGCTGTGCTGGACCCGGCAAAGGTTGGGGCGGGGCTGACGGTTTTTGCCCGCGTATGGTTCAAGACCCAGGATGCCGAGGTTACGCTGCGCTTCGCCGAAGCGGTCCGGCGGTTTCCCGAGGTGATGGAGTGCTACCTGACGACAGGAGAATGTGATGCCGTGCTGCGGATCGTCACTGCCGACCTGCACAGCTATTGGCGTTTCCAGGCCGACCACCTGACCCGCATTCCGAGCGTCCTCAGCGTCAAGACCGATGTGCCGATGGAAACGTTGAAGCGGAGCTACGAACTGCCTTTGCGATAGGTGCGCGTGGCATCCTGCATGTCGGTGGATGGCCAGCCCGGCCTTTCTCGGGATGAGGGCTGGAAGGAGAGGCCAGAGATCACGCGTGCTTAGAAACCAGCGGCAGGAGGGTTCCGCCTTCGCGCGAGCCAGACCATGCTCAAACCCAGCAGCAGGGTCATCACCACATGAGTCATATAATCAAGCGTGGTCTGCGGGCCAACGCCGACGGCGATGGTGAAGGCGCCGACGAGAGTGCCGAGGAGCGCGAAGGTCTGGGCGCAGAGCGCCGCCGTTCGGCTCCATGGGCGGTTGAGGATGAACGAGATCAAGCCGAGCAGAAGGACGGCCGCTATCACCGCTTCGGCGATCATCGCTTGGCGGTGCTCGTGAGCTTCAAGGATAAAGCCGGCATGGGTGAGCGAAGCGGTGGCATAGAGGCAGGTTTCAATCAGGAAGAGGATCGTGAGGGCATTCATGGCGTCTCTCCTTGGCAGCCGATGAGGGACCGATTGCTCCATCTCGTGACCTTGCGCCGATTTTTGTCGATACTAAGCGCTGCCATTGTCCGCTTTCAAAATATGGCCAGTCGTCGCCTTGCCTACCGCCTCCGAAACATGATTTCGAATGGCGTCCGCACTTTCCTGCGGTGACGCGAAAGTGACATCCAGGACGAGGGTGTTTTGATGTTGAGGATCGAGAACGCAAGCTTGTCGGCTGCGTTTTCTCGACGCCTCCCCATCTGTGGATTTCAGGTGGGCACGGCGTGCCGGTGTCGAAATCCGGCGCGCCAACTCGTCCTCATCGCAGAGCAGCCGCACTGGCACCAGCAAGGCTTGGCGTTGTTGTGCTGCGGCAGCAATTTGCTGAAACGTGCGCATGCTTCGCTGATCGCCGTCAATCCCGGCATGCGTGAAGATGAAATTGGCCGAAGGCGCGCTATAGGCCACGATCGCATCCAAGACGGCTTGCCGAACCCTGCCGGTGTATTCCCATATTCCTTCCGGGAGGGGGGACGTCCCGCCGTCATCCAGGAGGCGCAGTATCGGGTTGTTGAACCAGTGATTGTCGATAATCTTTGCGGGGACAAGCGGACTTAATTCTTTGGCGATCGCGAGTTTGCCGACGCCCGGAAAACCGATCAGCAGAATGAAAATATTCATACGGAGCAACGTCCCTCATTCAATCTGGATATGGATATGGTCGTCGTGGCGGGCGGCACGGCAGCCTTGGAAGCGGACGTGGCTGTCGGTGATGCCAAGCGCGTTCTTCAGATGCGGCTCGATGAAGATTTTCTGCAGGCCGAAGCGTGCCACGCCTTCGCTGGTCAGCCAGGCGACCGCGGCCGATGTGCGCTGCTCCTCGATGCCATAGGCCGGAAACAATGGCTGCAGCGCGTCGAAATCCCAGCGTGTGGTCAGCCAGTCGTTGCGGCCTTGGCATGGCAGTTCGTCGCCTGGTGCCGGCTCTTCGAAGGCGAAATAGCCGATCGGGGAGCGGGTGGCGCCATTCAGGAAGGCGCCGTCGGCATTCTTGTAATAATAGGCGAAGTCGAGCTTTTTCCCGTCAGCATGCGACAGATGCGGCAGCAGCGGAAAGCCGTTTACGAAGGGGAAATTTGAATCGAGCGCAACGGTGACGGTGCCCGGAAATTCCTTGTCCATGTGAGCGGCAAGCGCCTTTGCCAGATCGCGCAGGTCAGGCGTGACGTAATTGCGGTTCAGCAGGCAATAGATCGGGGAGCGGATCACCAGCCTGTCAGTGGCGACCGATCTGCAGGAGAGGGGAACGCGCCCGAACATCGGGGCTGCGAGGCCCGCGGCAAACGACGCACCGGCATAAAAAAGCAGGAAGATGGTCAGCTTTGCCAGAAAGCGGCGGATGCGCCAGGCGCGTGACGCGGCGAGGGCGATGACATAGGCGACGCCGCCGATCTGCGTGAGCAGCGTCAGAATGACGACGATCAGGACGTGGAGGGTAAAACGGAACACTGGGAGAGCCTTGCGGGACGTTGTCATCCCATAGGCGAGGGGATGCTGATCGGCAAGATAGCTGCAGGCCGGCGACCGGCCAGTGCGCTCCAAATTGACAGCGGCAGTTATCTGACTTAAGTCAGATAATATGGTTTGCGATCCTATCTCTCGCGTCCGTCGCTTCAACCGTGCCGTCACCTCCGAGGTCGGGGCTCTCGACAGCTCGTTCCTCGGACGCGGACGTCCGCTGGGGGCTGCCCGCGTGCTCAATTCGATCGGCCGGGGACAATCGGATGTTGCCGCGATCCGCGATTATCTGGGCCTCGACTCCGGCTTGATGAGCCGCCTGCTGCGCAGCCTGGAAGAGGAGGGTCTCATCGAGACGGTGCCGAACGCTGAGGACGCACGTCGCCGCGTCGTCAGATTGACCGAAAACGGCCGGTCCGAGTTTCAAGCCTATGAAGCGCTTTCCAATGCGCAGGCGGAAGCATTTCTGGCGCGCCATCGCCGTCCGGAAGAACTTCTGTGCGCCATGGATATGATTGCTTCCTCGCTGAAGCGCGACCAGATCGTGATCGAGGAGAAGGACCCTCGGCACGAGGATGCCCGCTATTGCCTAAGCGAATATTACGGCGAACTTGCACGCCGCTTCGAGAAGGGTTTCGATGTGTCGCTGTCCCGCGATCCCGATGCCACGGATATGATCCGTCCGCGCGGTGCGTTTCTGGTGGCCATGTCCGATGGCCTGCCGATCGGCTGCGTTGGAATGAAGGGCGATGGCGGCGAGGTCGCAGAGGTTAAGAGATTGTGGGTCGCCCCATCCGCACGTGGTCTCGGGCTCGCAACATGCCTGATGACGGCCGCCGAGACCATCGCCCGCGAACTGTCCGTCAAGCTCCTGCGCCTGGATACGAACAGCGCGCTTTCCGAGGCGCAACAGCTTTATCGCGGAAGCGGCTGGGTTGAGATCGGCCGTTTCAATGACGACCCATATCCCGACACGTTTTTTGAAAAGCGTCTTTAGAAGAAGTTCGATGGATCGATGGCCCTACTGGTGAGCCAGATGCTTCGACAGTTCGGCCAAAAGCCTGTCGCGGTCGGTGGTCGTCTGGACAAGATCGACGGCGGCGGTGACGGCGCGGCGTCCTTCGACGCTGTCGACGTCAACCTTCCTGTCGGAGCACCATTGCCGAACGGCATCGGTGACGAGGATTATTTCGCGGTCGTCGAGGTAAATCAGGGATTGGAGCATCACGCGCACTCCGTTGACCGGCAAGAACCCGCAGCAACTCTTAAGCGGTCCCGCCGAAAAATCTTATGGCCGACAATATAATTTTACGCTTATAAAATGCGAACACCACTGCCATTTTAGAATGGTGCGATGACGTACGGTTCCGGGCCGGCTCCAGGGGCCAACGGGATGTATTGACGGCCGTCAGACCGGCACCTGCTAAGGATTGTCTGATCTTCTGCATCGGGGTTTCGGTCTTGATGTTGCGGACGCTTTGGATGCGGCTAGGCTGCCGGTGCTTCCGACCGTCGTCATCGCCATCTTTGCCGCAGACATCCTGCGGCATGCGCGCTGGCAAAGGCGATATCAAGTCAGATCGGCGGCTGGTTTATTTTGCCAGCACGATATGTGTGGCGTGTTCAGTGGCGACATGCTCGGCGACGCGGAAGCCGTGGGCGGGCAGGTCGATGCCGGCGAACATCGCTTCTCCCTTGCCGAGCACGACGGGCGAGATGGCGAAATGCAATTCGTCGATCAGGCCGGCTTGCAGATATTGGCGGACGGTGCTGACCCCGCCGCCGATTTTCACGTCCTTGTCGCCGGCCGCAGCCTTCGCCTTTTTAAGTGCATCTTCGATGCCGCCGGTGATGAAGTGAAAGGTCGTACCGCCCTCCATGACGAGGGGTTCGCGCGGGTAGTGCGTCAGGATAAAGGTTGGCGCGTGATAGGGCGGGTTCGGCCCCCACCAGCCCTTCCAGCTCTCATCAGGCCAATCGCCGCGAATGGGGCCGAACATGTTGCGCCCGAGAATGAAGGCGCCGAAATTCGCCATGCCGCGGGCGGCATAGTCCTCGTCAATCCCTTGTGAACCGTCGTCCTTTCCCTGCATCGCGCGGAAAGTGCTGGTATGGAAAAACCATTGAAACATCTCGGCTCCGCGTTTGCCGAGCGGATCTTGCATGCTTTGTTCCGGACCCGCACCGAAACCATCTACGGACAGGGAAAACCCTGCGACACGCACCTTTGACATGTTCTCCTCCATCTAATTGCGATTTGAAACCGGTTGCGTTATCTCACGAGTGATCCTATATTGCAACCAGTTTTTTCTAGGAGTGCATGTCGTGGATATCGAACTGCGGTCGGGCTGCCCGATCAACCTGACGATGGAGGTGCTGGGCGACAGGTGGAGCCTCATCATCATCCGGGACATCATGTTTGGCAACCGTCGCCATTTCCGCGATCTTCTGACCCATTCGGAAGAGGGGATCGCCTCCAACATCCTGGCGGCGAGGCTGAAGCGCCTGCTCTCGCTGGGGTTTATCAGCAAGCGGGACGATCCGAGCCACAGCCAGAAGGCAATCTACAGCCTCGAGGAGCCGGCCATCCAGCTTGTTCCCGTCTTCGCTATGATCGGCGCCTGGGGGCGGCGCCATCTGCCTGTCAGCGAGGAGCTGAGCATCCGGGCGCAGCTTCTCGAAGAAGGCGGGCCGCCGCTCTGGGACGACTTCATGAAGGATCTCCGGCAAATCCATATCGTCGATCCGATCGGCGGAGCCAACGGCACGCGCACCTCGGCGGTGCTGGCCAAGCTGACGGCGGCGTTCCTCGAGGTCCGAGCGAAATCGTCGGCGCTGGCCTCCTGATATCGCGGGAAATCACCCGGCCCGATCAGCCGCCGGCGCCCTGGTATTTCCCGGTGGCGTAGCGCCAGTACGCCATTGCGATCAGCACCCAGACCGGGCCGGCCGCCAGAGCCGCAGGCGCGGCCCAGTCCCCGAGGATGGGGACGGGTTTGCCGAGCAGGGCGGCGACGGGAACCGAACTGGTGAGGGCTAATGGCACCGCGGTGATGAGGGTGATCTGAATGCCGCCGGGAAATATGTTGAGGGGATAACGCGTCAATTCCCAAAAGCCGAAGAAGATCGAGAACAAGTGATTGGAGCGCACCCAGATCAGTGCCGTGGCGCCGATCATCGTGATCAACGAGGCGGTCAGCAACGCCGCGCTGGTGAGCGTGGCAATGAGGAATGACACGGACCAGACCGACCAGCCGAAATCGACGGATAGGACGGCCCAGCCCATCAGCGCCACCGCGAGGATGACGTGGCCGGCGTAGCTGATGTTGAGACCGGAAAAGATCAGATAGGCCCAGGGACTGAATGGCTTGACCAGCAGCGTATCAAAGGTGCCAAGCCGCACCAGTTCTTCCAGGTCGCGCAGTTGCACGAAGCTCATTGCTGCACCGAGAGAATAGGCGAGCAGCTGGAAGCTGAACAACAGCGCCAACTCCGGCCAGGTCCAGCCGCCGAGCGTGTCGAATCGCGCTAGCAGGATGCCGATGGTGGCGAAGACGCTGCCGTAAGAGAGGATCTGCGCAAGACGATCGAGCCAGAAGGCGCCGCGATATTCCATCTGCGAGCGGACATACATGCGCACCAGCAACGGGATGACGCGGAGGTGGTGGAGGAGCACGGTCAGCCTCCCTGCACGGTGATGCGGGTGGAGGCTGAGTGCCATAGCCAAAGGACGCCCAAGAGGAACAATCCGGCCCAGCCGAGACCGAGGCCAAGATGAAGCCAGGTGTCGGCAGTCGAAAGCCGGCCGAGATAGACGGCATTGGGATAATAGACGACCCAGGCGAAGGGCAGATGGCGGGCGACCGTCGCCAGCGGCTCGGGAAAGAACCAGAAAGGCACGAGTACGCCGGAGAACAATTGCAGCAGGGCGCCGAGGATCCAGTCGAGTGAGAAGCTCGTCATCAGCCAGAAGGCGATGAGGCCGAAGAACGCCGACATCAGGAATAGGAGCGTAAAGGAAAGTGCCCAGAAGGCGATGAACATCAGGGCGTGGAACAGGCTTGCCGGCGGTAGCATGCCGTAAAACAATGCGGTGAAGGCGATGGTTGGGATCACCTGCGTCATCAGCCGATAGAAAAAGCTGCCGCATTCGTTGGCGAAGAGATAGAGCGGATAGGATAGCGGCTTCAGCAACCAGACAGCGATATCGCCTGTTTTGAGCGACCGGCCGATCTCGCCGATGATCCTTTCAGGCCGGGTGGCGCCCATCACCGTGCCGCCGAGCAGCGCATAGGTTACCATCTGCTGCAGCGAGACGCCGTCGACCACGACTGCACCGACCCCGGCATAGGCGGCCTGCCAGATGGCGACGCGGGCGAAGACTTGCACCAGTTTGCCGAAGATGTTGGCCCAGACCTCATTGCGATAGGCGAGCTGGGAATGGAAGGAACTCCGGGTAAAGGCGAGATAGGCGCTCATGACGCCCGCGCCCTGGCGTTGCGCCCCTGGTAAAAGGTGCGGATGACTTCTTCGATGTCCGGCTCGTGCAAAGCCACATCCTTGAGGCCGCGGTCGCTTCCGACCTCCGACAGGATCCTGACCAGCGAAACGTCTTCGCGTTCGATCAGATAGTTCTTGCGCAGGCCCTCGTCGCTGACGAGCGAAGCGGTGCTGAGCGGCAGCGGCCCGGGGTCGCTGGCAAATTCGAGGGTCAGCCGCCGGGCCGAACCCAAAGCGGCGCGCAGGCTCCTCAATTCGCCGTCGAAGATCAGCCTGGCGTGATCGACCATGATCAGCCGCGGGCAGATGGTCTCGATGTCCTGCAGGTCGTGGGTGGTGAGGATGATGGTCACACCGCGCTCGCGGTTGATCTCGGCAAGAAAGCGCCGCACCGCATCCTTGGCGACCACATCCAGCCCGATGGTCGGTTCGTCCAGAAAGAGGATTTTCGGATCGTGCAGCAGCGACATGACGATCTCGGCGCGCATGCGCTGGCCGAGGCTGAGCTGGCGCACCGCGCGGTCGAGAAAGGGCGTCAGGTCGAGCAGCTCGCTGAAGCGCCGGAGATTATCCGCATAGCGGGCAACGGGTATGTCGTAGATGCGCTGGTGCAAGGTAAAACTGTCCACCAGCGGCAGGTCCCACCACAGCTGGCTGCGCTGGCCGAAGACGACGCCGATTTCGCGAGCATTATCCATGCGGCTCAGATGCGGCGTGCGGCCGAGCACCGAGAGCGTGCCGGCGCTCGGCACGAGGATGCCGGTCATCATCTTGATCATCGTGGATTTGCCGGCGCCGTTGGGGCCGAGATACCCCACCGCTTCGCCGGCCGCGACGTCGAAATCGATGTCGGAAACGGCCAGAACTTCGGTATATTCGCTCGTCACCAGCGTCTTCAGGGCGCCCAGAAAACCCGGAAATCTTTTGTGCTGCCGGAAGCGTTTGCTGACGCCCCGTGCCTCGATCAAAGCCGTCATCTGTATTTCCCGCCGATTCGGCAGCTGTCAGGATTGGAACCCAAGCTAACGCCGGGCTCGGCCAGTGCAAGCAAAAGTCGCTTTTGCCTTTCCCTCAATCGCGCAATTCGAAGCGCTCCCGCGCCGCCTGCCGTTCCGAAAAGACGCGCGGCGCCACAGCCTTTTGCGTTGACAGCCGCGGTCAATCGATCGCTGTTAGGCTCATGAAGATTCTCGCAATGTCCGGCAGCGCTCGGCGCGATTCCACCAATACGGCCATGCTGCGGGCTGTCCGCGCCGTTGCCCCAAGTAATATCGAAATTGCGATCTTCGATGGTGTGGGAGGTTTGCCGGTATTCTCGCCCGATCTCGAGGGGGAAGCTCTGCCGGCGGCCGTGCGGCATTTCGTTGCAATGATCGCTGGGAGTGACGGGGTGATCATTGCCAGCCCGGAATATGTGCGATCCATCCCCGGCGGCCTGAAGAACGCGATCGACTGGCTGGTCTCTGGCGAGCAGATCGTCCACAAGCCCGTTGCGCTACTGCACGCATCGCATCGGGGCGATGACATGCTGGAGGGCCTGCGCACGATCCTTGCCACCATCACCGATCGGTTCGCAGCGGATATCTTTCTCCGGCTTCCTCTGATGAAGCTGGAACCGGCCGAGGTGTTGCGGGCGGTCGAGACGGCGGAGAACCGTTCGAGGGTGCAGGCCTATCTTCAGGCCTTCTCGGCCTATTGCGAGGCAGCTGGCCAGACGGTCATCGGACCTCCATCATGAGGCCGCTCTCGAACGCCGCTTTTCCGTGAAGCGAGTGCAGTATTGCGAGCGGGGCTGCGAGCAGCGCCGCGACGATGAAGGCGGAGAGGGCATGTCTCGTGAGGAGACGAAGGATAGGTGTGATCATCTCGATCTCTAGGCGCCGCGGATATCTTCGGTGCTGGACCTCGACAATTGCGGCAGCATGACCGGCGCCTTGCAAGCTCCGCAATGCTGCCGCAACCCTTGTGGCGGAGAAAAGGGAAACTGAGACACAGGCGGGCGATGCGAATATTGTTGATAGAAGACGAGAGGGAACTGGCCGAGGCACTGTCGGCAGCACTCGGCAAACATGGGATCGTCACCGACCACACGATGCATCTGGCCGATGCCGTCGAGTTGACGCGGCAGAACCACTACGACGCGATTCTGCTCGACCGGCGCCTGCCTGACGGAGAGGGGTTGAGCTTCATTCCGGAGCTGAGGCGGACCGGAAAACATACGCCGATCATCGTGCTGACGGCGCGCAACGAGCCCAAGGAGCGGGTCGAAGGCCTCGACCTCGGCGCCGACGACTATCTTGGCAAGCCGTTTCTCGTGGAAGAACTGATGGCACGGCTGCGGGCGGTGCTGCGGCGGGCGCCGGATCTTGCCGAATTGCAGATTGCCGCCGGGCGGATGGTGATTGATCCGCTGCACCTCAGCGTCACGGTCGGCACGGTGCCGCTCGACCTGCCGCGACGCGAACTTCTGGTATTGGCAGCCCTTGCCAGGCGGAAGGAGAAGACCGTGCTCCGCTCGACGCTGGAGGCGGCGGTTTATAATTACGAGGAGGAGATCCAGTCGAACGCGCTTGACGCGCATATTTCGCGGCTGCGCAAGCGACTGATCGATGCCGGCGCTGGCGTCGCGATCCATAATATCCGCGGCGTCGGCTATCTCATGAAGGAAGAATGATGGCCAAGGCGCAAGACGCCAATCCGTCGCTGTGGTGGCGACTCAGCTGGCAGCTCAGCATCGTCTTCGTCGCTGTGGTGGCGGCTGTCATCGTCGGCCTTTGCATTTATGGGGCGATAATCCTTTCGCCGAACGTCGCCACGGAAGACAGGCTGACTGTGGCGCTCGATGAGGCGCTGGCCCGCGATGCTCAAGGCAGGCTCGTCATGACCGACAGCCCGCGTCTTCGCGCCTTCAAGGCCGAGAGCGACAGGCTCTGGTTTGTCGTGGCGACGCCGGACGGGCAGACGGTTTCCTATGGCGCCGTGCCGGAGGCCTATCAGGCGCTCGGCCCCTATGTGTATCTGATCAAGGAGGCCGATATACGCGGTGCCGCATCTGTCGGCGAGAGTGCCTCGATCGACAGCGTCGAGACCGGGATCGGGCCTTTGCGGGTGATGTATGGCGGCAACCCGAGCCGGAGCGCCACCTTCCTGACCATGCTCACAGAGACTTATCCGATCTATGTGCCGCTTCTGGTGATCGCCCTGCCGGCGGTGTTTTTTGCGGTCCCGAGGATCGTCGGGCGGTCGCTGAGGGGGATCAGCGAGGTGGCGCGTGAGGCGGCGGCAATCGACCCGCGCCGGCAGGGCGCACGCCTTCCCGTGAGCGGCATTCCCCGGGAAGTGTCCCCGCTGGTAGCGGCCTTCAACGGCGCGCTGGAACGGCTGGAGAATGAATTCCGCAAGCGCCAGCGCTTCCTGATCGATGCTGCGCATGAACTGCGCACCCCGATCGCCATCATGCAGACACGTATCGACGGGATGCCCGACGGCCGGGAGCGGCGGCGGATGCTCGACGACGTGGCGCGGCTGGCCGAGGCGGCCGAGCAGCTCCTCGATTTCGAGCGAAACGACCAGGCGGTCGATCTTGACGAAACGGTCGATCTCGTCGGCATCGCCCGTACCGTGGTGGCCGACGTCGCGCCGCTGGCAATCGCGGGCGGTTACCAGATCTGCTTTCAAAGCGATGCGGATAGGCTTGAACGCCGCGGAAGCCCTTCCGCCCTGCCGCGGGCGGTCAGCAACCTGGTGCGCAACGCCATCGATCATGGCGGCAACAGAGGTATGATCACGGTTTCGGTCTCGCGCGCGGTTTCGGGCGGCGACAGGATCAGCGTCGCCGACGAAGGGCCGGGCATTCCGGCCGAACATCGCGAATTGGTGTTCGAGCCCTTCTATCGCGTCACCCCCAGAAGCAAGGGCGCCGGTCTCGGCCTCAGCCTCGTCAGGCAGGTCGCCGCAAACCATGGCGGCGAAGTCGGCATCGAAAGCAGTGTTGCCGGGACGCGGGTGACGATCGAACTCGCATAGACGCGTACGCCTGTCGGAAGCGGCCTGTAATGTTGCGGCAATTCTCGACCGCCACTTTCGCTGGAGACTAAACACCTAGAGCGCCGCGCGTCTTACAAGACGCGCCAAGGACGCTCTAGCGCTTTAAACCCGCGCATAATTTTCCGAAAATCGATTTCGACTTTCGGGGTTATGCGCTACCGGCGACGGAGGCCAGACAGCGTGCTCAGCAATCCATTTCCATTTTCTTTGCCATGGGCGCCGAGAGGCTTGTCTCTCGCCGTGTTGATGGCGCTCGCTATGGCAGGGGCAGGATGCAGCTCGGTGCCGCTCAAAGAGGCCGGCACGCTTTCCTCCTACGGCAATCTCGGCGCGCCGAAGGGCAAGTTGTCGAAATCGCGCGTCTATGTCGATGGGACGCGCCTTATCTCGGCAAATACGGTGAGCATCGTGCCGACGAGCTTCGCTTTCAGCGCCGCGACCCGTGTCAAATCGGACGCGGACCGTGTGATGGTGGCGAATGCGCTGGACCGAGCGCTCTGCATTTCGCTCAGCGACAAATTTCAGCTGGTCTCTTCAGGCCAGCCGGCGGACCTGACGATTCGCTCCGTCGTTACCGACATCGTGCCGACCAATAAGGCGATGGCTGGTGTTTCCACCGTCGTCACCGTTGGTACCGGTTTCGTGCTGCCGGTCGCCGTGCCGCGGCTGCCGGCCGGTCTCGGCGGACTGGCGGTCGAGGCGGAGGCCGTCGACAGTGGTGGCGTGCAGCGGGCGGCGATCGTCTGGTCGCGTGGGGCAAACTCGCTGCAGAACACGCCCCGCGTTTCCGAAGTCGGCGATGCCTATAGCCTGGCGTCGAAATTCAGCAGCGAGTTTTCCCGGATGCTGATCAAGGGCAGGGAGCCGAAGGGTCTGGATATCTCGCTGCCGTCTGGGCAGCGGATGAAATCCTGGCTCGGCGGAAAACCGAAATACGCCGCCTGCGATGCCTTCGGGCGATCGCCCGGACTGATCGGCGCGGTGGCCGCCAAATACGGCGTGCCGCCGCAATGGACGGAGAAGAAGCCGACACCGGCGGCGACTTATTGAAAAAATGCGCGCTCAGCCCCGCCCAGGCTGACGGGACGGACGGAGCAAAGGCGGGCAAGGCCCGTGTTCCGTCAGTCTGGAAATCCGTCCCGCATTTTCACGTCAGCCGGTGGCTCCTGCCTTCAGCCGGAAATAGAGTTTGAGCTGATCGGGCCTGTCGGAGGGATGCGGGCCGCGCATAAACAATTCACCGCCATTGCGCTCGATCACGCGCCGCGAGGCATGATTGTCCTCGTTGCAGAGGATGACGAGGCGGTGGAGGCCTTCCTTTGCCGCGACCAGCAGCAGCAGTTTAAGGGCGGTGGTCGCGTGGCCGTTGCGCTGTTTCCACGGCACGACGGAGTATCCCACATGTCCCGATACTTCGGACGGCAGTTCCTCGGTGCCGGCTTGAAAACGCAGGCTGATGCTGCCGCAGAATTCGCCGTCCCATATCTAGAACAGACGGGTGATCAACTCCGGCGATCGGATCCCGCTGCGCCGTTGGTCACCAGCAATGAGGCCGTTGAGGAACCCCGATCTGTGCTGGCGTAGCCGCTGGAGTTCGCCCAAAATATAGGCTTGGTCGCCGGCGCGGCGTGGATCGGGAGACCAGCCGCCGGCGCAATTCAGAGGTTCGATCCGCGCGGCTCACAAGCTGGAAGACAAGCACGGCCGGGCGCTGTTGGGAAGCGAGTTGTGTTGGGGCGCGGGCGTCACTGATGGCGCAGGCGTTGCCCGAGCAAGATCAAAAAAAGCCCCGCATCTTCATGCGAGGCTTGCTGCTGACGGGTAGACGGGCTAGCGGCACTGGCGGCGCGGGCCGTAATTAGGCTGATAGGTGTTGTCGTAGGCGCGATAGGACCGGTAGCGGCTGTAGCAATAGTCGGCATGCGAGCTGTAGCCGGGTGAAGAATAGGCGCGCGGCTGCGAGGCGATGATGCCGCCGATGAGGGCGCCGGCAGCCAGGCCGCCGATGATGGCGCCGCTATTGTCGTGGTGACGATACCGGCGATCGTAGCGGCGATCCCAGCCGTAGCGGTCGTCGCGATAGTGGCGGTCGCGATCATAGTGGCGATCGCGATAGTAGCTGCGGTTATTGTTGTATCTGCGGGTTTCGCCGTAGCGCGAGCAGACGATGGAGTAAGGACTGCAGCCGACGGTCATAATCCGGGCATCGGCATTACCTGACCCCGGAGCCGATTGCATGGTGTTCGGCACGAAGACCGGGCCTGCCGAAGCCGGCACTCCGGAGAAAGCCGTCGCTATCGACAGCGCAATGATGGCGAACCTGTTCATTTCACTCACCTTGGGTAAACGGATGTATCCAGGGCATAACGCAGCGGAAGGCAATTGGTTTCATTTTGGGATGGGGAGGGATGACCTATGTGCGTATCCGCTAACGTAAAAAGCAGCTCGGCCACCGGAGGAGCGTGTCCTGCCGGAGGCTGAAGGATGCTCTTCCAGCGCGCGGCGGAATTGCGTTATCAGGTTCGCTTCCCGCCGGCCAGCAATCGAAGCTGGCTCTCGTCATGCACGCCTTGCCGGTAAAGCTCGATGATAAGAGCGCCGAGGCGGTCGGCTTGCTCGCCTGACCGGTCGATCTGGAACTCGCTACACAGCGCTTCATGGACCCGCCTACACACATCGAGGTCTTCGGATGCGAGCGGTTCGTCACGCGTGCTGAACAGCTTGTCTGACATCGCAATCTACCCTCTTTCGATGCCGTGAATCGCTAACGGTGAAAAAAAGATAATTTCGCGATCCTTGCTCTGCAAGATGGGCGAACGTCCGATATTCAAAACAATTCGGGGAGCGCCCACTCGGAAGGATACTGGCGAGGCAGCGCGGTATGGGATGATAGCGATGAGCGTTTCGACCTGACAGAAAATCTACTTGGTTGTGGGGTCCTTGCCGATTTGCTTCGACAGGCGCAGTTCTTTCAGCCGCTTGGTTTTCTCCCGGCGGGCCCGCTGTTCAGCCTCGATGGTTTCCTTGGCAGCTCGCTCGGTGTTCTCGAACCGATCCTGCCGGTAAGCCTTTGATGAGGGTTCACGTTCTCTTGTCATGGCCGCTAAACGCAAATCGGCGAAAACGGTTTCATGAGAAAATGCGTCACCGGCTATCAATCGATCAGTCTGCGGCGACAGCGCCCTTTTGTGATGCCGGCCGTCGGGCGCCTGATCGGCGCCCGGCGGATTGATCGTTCAGCCCTTGATGAAGGCGAGGATGTCGGGATTGATGATGTCGGCATGGGTGGTGCACATGCCGTGCGGAAATTTCTCGTAGACCTTCAGCGTGGCGTTCTGCAGCAGCTTCGACGAGAGCAAAGCGGAGTCGGCGATCGGCACGATCTGATCATCGTCGCCGTGCATGACGAAGGTCGGCACGGTGATGATCTTCAGGTCTTCGGTGAAGTCGGTTTCCGAGAAGGCCTTGATGCCGTCGTAGTGCGCCTTGGCGCCGCCGATCATGCCCTGGCGCCACCAATTGTTGATGACCGGTTCCGACACCTTCGCACCCGGCCGGTTGAAGCTGTAGAACGGGCCAGCCGGCAGGTCACGGTAGAATTGCGAGCGATTGGCGGCGAGCTGCTTGCGCAGGTCATCGAACACCTCGATCGGCAGGCCGCCGGGATTAGCAGCCGTTTTCACCATGATGGGCGGTACGGCGCCGATGATGACGAGCTTGGCGACGCGGCCCTGGGGTTGGCCATGACGGGCGACGTAGTGGGTCGCTTCGCCGCCCCCTGTGGAGTGGCCGACATGGACGGTGTTCCTGAGATCGAGATGCTCGACGACGGCTGCGGCATCGGCGGCGTAATGATCCATGTCGTGACCTTCGCCGACCTGGGTCGAGCGGCCGTGGCCGCGCCGGTCATGGGCGACGACCCGGTAACCCTTCTCGAGAAAGTAAAGCATCTGGGCGTCCCAGTCGTCGGAGCAGAGCGGCCAGCCGTGATGGAACATGATCGGCTGAGCGGCCTTCGGCCCCCAATCCTTGTAGAAGATCTCGACGCCGTCCTTGGTGGTGACTTTGCTCATGTCATAGCTTCCTTGTTGGTGGGGTTGGTGCGGTCGGAAATTTGCGCCGTTGCCGGCAGAATTGGCAAGACGACGAGCGCTGCCGCGCGAGGCTTGGGCAAGAAGGTTAAGCCGCAGGCAACGCCGGCTCGATGTTGTTATTGAAGGCCTGTTTCTATTCTATTGATATGACCGCAGTTTGTATGGTTCGATGCATTGTCGCCGTAACAGGCTGGTCATAGCGTATCGAGGGCAGCGGATTGCACGGGCGAACATCTGCAGTGAGCCAGTTTTTTGCCGTTCGTTCAAGATATCTGTCCGGGTAGTTCGATATAGTTGTCCGCCTAGTTATGCTCGCATGCTATCGCAATTGCGGGAGCTACCCTCGCTCACTTGAACCGCGTTCGAGGCCCAACCATCTAATCCTCAACAACAGTATGATGGCGAACCGTCGCAACCAAGACCGCTTGGGCCGCGGACGACGGTTATTCCCGCCTGAGGATCAAATCATGGGTTACATGGACAAAGCGATAGCGCCTCAGAATAATGGGGCGCTGATCGATGCCTATTCACAATCGATCGCAGCAGCAGTCGACACGGTCGGGCCGGCCGTCAGCCGGATCGAGAGGGTCGGTGGCCGGCAGGGGCATGGGTCGGGCTTCGCCGTCTCGCCAGACGGCCTGATCATTACCAACAGCCATGTCGTCGACGACGCCAAAGTCGTCCGCATTACCACGCCCGACGGCTTCGTTACGGAAGGCCGGGTGTTGGGCCGCGATGTCGATACCGATATCGCCGTCATTCGCGCCGACACAAGAACCGGCGCCTGGGCGAGGCTCGGAGATTCCCAGCGGTTGCGCCGAGGCCATATCGCCATCGCGATCGGAAACCCGCTCGGTTTCGAATGGACTGTCACCGCCGGCATCGTCTCGGCGCTCGGCCGGTCGATGCGGGCAGCCAGCGGCCGCCTGATGGAGGATGTCATCCAGACCGATGCGGCGCTCAATCCCGGCAACTCAGGCGGGCCGCTGGTGTCTTCCAGCGGGGAGGTCATCGGCGTCAATACCGCCGTCATCCAGGGCGCGCAGAGCATCGCTTTTGCCGTAGCGTCGAATACCGCCAATTTTGTCGTTTCGGAAATTCTCCGCTACGGCCGGGTCAGGCGCGCCTTCATCGGTATCGCAGGCGATACGATCGTGCTGCCGCGCCGCGTCGCGCTTGCGGCTGGCACGGTGCAGACGACCTCCGTTCGCATCCGGCGCGTCGAGCCGGACGGACCGGCAGCAAAGGGAGGGCTGCAGGAGGGCGATTACATCCTCGCCATCGACGGCAGTCCGGTCGGCGGTGTCGACGATATCGTCAGGCTGATGGATGGCAGCAGGATCGACCGGGATACGGAGATACTGGTGTTCTCGGTGGCGGGTCGGATCGAAAAGAAGACCTTGCTGCCGGTGGCGCGGACGTCGTGACAAAGACGTCATGTTCCGTCAGGCGCTGACCGCCTCCTGCTCCACTCCCGAAAAATCCACTGCCGCAAAAGCTGCGGCCAGTACCTCCGGCCCGGCACCGCTTTTGGCCGCGTCGGTCGACAGGATCTGGCGGTAGCGCCTGGCGCCGGGCAGGCCGGTGAACAGGCCGACCATGTGGCGGGCCACGTGCTGCAGCCGACCGCCACTGGCGATATGGCGCTCGGCATAGATCATCATCCGGTCGCGCAGGTCTTCCCAGTCCGGTTCTCCCGCGGGAGCGCCGAAGAAGCGCTGGTCGACTTCGGCAAGGATCGCCGCATTCTGATAGGCTACGCGGCCAAGCATGACGCCGTCGACATGGGCGAGATGGGCGGCGGCCTCATCAAGCGTGCGGATGCCGCCGTTGATGCCGATGAGGACATCGGGCCAGCGCTGTTTCATCCGGTAGACGATCTCATAGTCGAGCGGTGGGATCTCGCGGTTTTCCTTGGGGCTCAGGCCCTTCAGCCAGGCTTTGCGGGCATGGATCCAGATCGCGTCGGCGCCGGCATCGAGAACGCGGGTGATCAACTCCGGCAGGGCCTGTTCCGGCTCTTGCTCGTCGACGCCGATCCGGCATTTCACCGTCACCGGCACGGTTGCGACCCTCTTCATCGCCGCGATGCATTCGGCCACCGTTTCCGGCGTCAGCATCAGGCACGCGCCGAAGGTGCCCGACTGCACCCGGTCGGAGGGGCAGCCGACATTGAGGTTAATCTCGTCATAACCGTAGGATTCCGATATCTTCACCGCTTCGGCAAGCTTGGCCGGATCCGATCCGCCGAGTTGCAGGGCCAGCGGATGTTCCGCTGCGTCATGGCCGAGCAACCGGTCGCGCGGACCGTGGATGATCGCATCGGCCACCACCATCTCGGTATAGAGCAGCGCCTGCCGGCTGATCTGGCGATGGAAATAACGGCAATGCCGATCCGTCCAGTCGATCATCGGGGCGACCGCGAAAATCGGGCTCTTCTGCGTCATCGACGTTCCATAATTCGTTGTTCTCTGGGGGCCGCATGGGCGCCGCACCGCCATGGGGCGGGATCATCTCTTCAGCGCGCATATAACATCCGGCGGTGAGATCGACAAATGGCGTTCACGCAAACAGAAACGGCGCCCCTTGTGGAGCGCCGTTCATGCCGCCGAAGCGGAAAGTCTAACTTACGAAGCCGAGATGTTGACGGCCTTCGGGCCCTTGCCCATGCGGTCCGGCTCGGTGTCGAAGGTAACCTGCTGGCCTTCGCGCAGCGACTGGATTCCAGAAGCCTGCAGCGCAGAGATATGGACGAAAACGTCCTTTGCGCCGCCGTCCGGCGTGATGAAACCAAAACCCTTGTCCTGGTTGAAGAATTTTACGGTGCCCTTGGTGGCCATTGGGATCGTCCTTTTCCCTTAGTCTGT
>Ga0055540_1000221_pt1 | contig 53636 bp, 56 predicted proteins | sample AraplaCvi_mMS_r2_2_FD_55040 | JGI IMG/M metagenome (GOLD analysis project Ga0055540, IMG submission 55040) | Arabidopsis root microbial communities from North Carolina, USA - plate scrape MF_Cvi_mMS_r2 | ecosystem: Host-associated > Plants > Roots > Endosphere | place: USA: North Carolina
TGCTGCTGTTGCCCAGCGCCGAACCGCTCGACACCCCGGAGCGTCTGCGCGCGTTCGCCGAGAGGCACTTCGTCCCCAGCCTGCCTGCTGCGCTGCGGGCCGTCTCGGTGTGATCCACGCCGCCGCGACCGGCGGTTGTTTTGCTGATCACACTTGTGGGCAATCACGGCAAATGTCTGACGAGCAGATCACCGAGAAGCCCGAGGTCACCGACGAGCACCGGGAGAAGGCCAAGGAGATGGCCAAGGCCTACGAGGACGATCGGCCCACCGTCGGGCTCCCCGGCACCAGCAACACCGTGACCGGACAAGCGGTCTCGGAGTGGATCGACGACGACGGCAACCCGAAGTTCGGCGAGGTCGACGAGGGCGGCGGCGTCAAGCGCGAGGACGTGATGGGCGTACGCCACGAGGCGATGGGCGACGAGCCCACGGACGAGTCGAGCTAGATGCACTCCCTGGAGACGGTCGCCCCGGCCTTTCGCGACATGGCCCACGCCATCGTGTGGGCGTCGGTGGCGACCGTCGACGGGGACGGTCGTCCCCGGTCCCGCATCCTGCACCCGTACTGGGAGTGGGACGGCACCGATCTGGTCGGGTGGATCGCCACCGTGCCCACCCCGCTCAAGCGGGCCCACCTCGACGCCAACCCCGAGGTGTCGATCAGCTACTGGGCACCCAGTCACGACACGTGCAGTACCGAGGCCACCGCGCAGTGGTACCTGGACGACGACACCCGACGGTCGGTGTGGGAGACATTCGCCTCCGCCCCCGCGCCGGTCGGATACGACCCGTTCATCATCCCGATGTGGAGCGACGGCCCTACGTCGGATCAGTTCGCCGTCTTGCGGCTCGCCCCCTACCGGCTGCGGGTGATGCCCGGCACCGTGATGACTGCCGGCGCGGGCGAGACGTTGCTGTGGGCGGCGTCCTAGCAACGTTTGCCGATGTCGCCCGACCGCGCCACAATCGGCCCATGGTCGGCTCGGAGGTCGGTGATCTACCCAGGGTGCCGCGCAACCCGCTGTCGCTCGAGGAGCTGCTGGCCGCGCTGCGCCGGTTCGACACGGGCGGCGAAGTGCTCAGCGCCGCAGGCGGGCCGGTCACCAGAATCCAGTTCGGTCCCGCGTGGCTGATGCCGCCGGTGGTGCTGGTGACCTCGCCGGAGGGCATCTGCGACGTGCTCGCGCGCAACCACGACCTGGGCGAGCGGTGCATCGTGCACGACGAGGTCCGGCACCTGGCCGGCGACAGCCTGTTCGTGCTGCCCAACGAGCGCTGGGTGCCCCGCAAGCGGGCCCTGCAGCCGGTGTTCACCCGCCACGAGGTTCGGCGATTCGGGGGCCACATGTCGCGGGCCGCCCACCACCTGGTGGACCACTGGCGAGCCGACGGCCTCGACGACGGCCTGCAGGTCGACCTCGACCCGGCGTGCCGTCGGCTGACCATGCAGTCGCTGGGGCGGTCGGTCCTCGGCGTCGACCTCAACGAACGCGCCGACGTGATCGCCGAGTGCATGCACGTCGCCTCCGGGTACGCCGCCGACCGGGCGCTACGCCCGGTGCGGGCGCCGCGGTGGCTGCCGACCCCCGCGCGCCGTCGAGCGCGCCGCGCCGTGGCGACCATGCTGGGCGTCGCCGACGAGATGCTGCAGGCCTGCCACCGCGATCCCGAGCNGGACGCACCCCTGATCCGCGCGTTGACCGCGGCCACCGATCCGGTGACCGGAGCCGCCCTGTCGGACCGCGACGTCTGCAACGACCTGCTGATCTTCATGCTCGCGGGACACGACACCACCGCCACGGCGTTGACGCATGCGCTGTGGGCGCTGGGGCACCACCCGCAGATGCAGGACCGGGTGGCCGACGAGGTCGCGGCGATCGGCACGCGCGAGGTGACCCCCGCCGACGTGCCACGGCTGGGGTACACCCGCCAGGTGTTGAACGAATCGCTGCGGCTGTGTCCCCCGGCGGCCGCGGTCGGGCGGCTCGCACTGCGGGACTTCGAGGTGGCCGGATACCGGGTCGAGGCGGGCAGCGTCGTCGCCGTCGGCATCCAGGCCCTGCACCGGAACCCCGCGCTGTGGACCGACCCCATGGCGTTCGACCCCGACCGGTTCGCGCCGGAGGCGGTCGCCGGGCGGCCGCGGTGGCAGTTCATCCCGTTCTCGGGTGGGCCGCGCTCCTGCATCGGAGAACACTTCGCGCTGCTGGAGACGACGCTGGCGCTCGCGACGATCGTCTCGGCGGTCCGGGTTCGCTCGCTCGACGCCGACTTTCCCGTCGAGGTGCCGTACACGACGGTGGCCAAGGGGCCGATCCCCGTCGTCCTGTCCGCGCGGTGACGCNGTACTCCTACACCCTGTAGTTGACGNCGGGGGACCGGCTGGGACACTGGTCTCCATGCGTGTCGAACCACAGGTGTCCACCTCGGCACGGCTCTTCGCCGAGGCGTCCGCCGTGATCCCCGGCGGCGTCAACTCGCCGGTCCGTGCCTTCAACTCCGTCGGAGGCACGCCGCGGTTCATCACCAAGGCCGCGGGTTACTGGCTCACCGACGCCGACGACAACCGCTACGTCGACCTGGTGTGTTCGTGGGGTCCGATGATCCTCGGCCACGCGCACCCGGCCGTCGTCGACGCCGTTCGGCGCGCGGCCGCCGACGGGTTGAGCTTCGGGGCGCCCACGCCGTCGGAGAGTGACCTGGCCCGCGAGATCGTCGGCCGCGTCGCCGCGGTGGAGCGGGTCCGCCTGGTCAACTCCGGCACCGAGGCGACGATGAGCGCCATCCGGCTGGCCAGGGGCTTCACCGGCCGGGCCAAGATCGTNAAGTTCTCTGGCTGCTACCACGGGCACAGCGACGCATTGCTGGCCGACGCCGGTTCGGGNGTCGCAACCCTGGGGCTGCCGTCCTCACCCGGCGTCACCGGTGCGGCGACCGTCGACACGATCGTGTTGCCCTACAACGACGTCGGTGCCGTCGAGCAGGCGTTCGCCGAGTTCGGCGCCGACATCGCCTGCGTCATCACCGAAGCGGCGGCAGGCAACATGGGTGCCGTCCCACCGCGGCCAGGGTTCAACGCCGCGCTGCGGCGCATCACCGCCGANCATGGCGCACTCCTCATCCTCGACGAGGTGATGACGGGATTCCGGGTCAGCCGATCCGGNTGGTACGGGGTCGATCCCGTCGACGCCGACCTCTTCGCGTTCGGCAAGGTGATGAGCGGCGGTCTGCCTGCCGCGGCGTTCGGCGGTCGCGCCGAGGTCATGGAGCGGCTCGCGCCACTGGGGCCGGTGTATCAGGCCGGCACGCTCTCGGGCAATCCGGTCGCGATGGCCGCGGGCCTGGCCACGCTGCGGGCCGCCGACGACGCGGTGTACGCCGCGCTCGACGCCAACGCCGACNGGCTCGCCGGCCTGCTGACCTCGTCGCTCACCGAAGCGTCGGTGGCGCACCGCATCTCGCGAGCAGGCAACATGCTCAGCGTCTTCTTCGCCGACCACGAGGTGGTCGACTTCGCCTCGGCCAAGGCCACCGACACGTGGCGCTTCCCGGCCTTCTTCCACGCCCTGCTCGACGCGGGGGTCTACCCGCCGTGCAGTGCCTTCGAGGCGTGGTTCGTCTCGGCGGTGCTCGACGACGCCGCGTTCGACCGCATCGCGGCCGCCCTCCCCGCAGCGGCCCGCGCGGCCGCCGCCGCGACGAGGCCGTCGTGACCGATCCCGTCAAGACCGTCGTGCACGTGATGCGCCACGGCGAGGTCTACAACCCGGGCCAGATCCTCTACGGCCGGCTACCCGACTTCCACCTGTCCGACAAGGGCCGCGCCCAGGCCGCCCGGGTCGCCGAGTGGTTGGCCGGCCACGACCTCACCTACGTCGTCGCCTCGCCCCTGGAACGGGCCCAGGAGACGGCCGGACCCATCGCGGCGACGCACGGGCTGGCGATCGACACCGACCTCGACCTCATCGAGTCGGAGAACGTCTTCGAGGGCGAGCGGGTGTCGCCGGGGGACGGCGCNCTGCGCAACCCCCGCAACTGGTGGCACCTGCGCAACCCGCGCACNCCGTCCTGGGGTGAGCCNTACACCCACATCGCCGAGCGCATGCAGGCCGCGTTGTTCCGGGCCCGCGANCACGCCATGGGCCACGAAGCGGTCTGCGTCAGCCATCAGCTGCCCACGGCCACCCTGCGTCGGTCGTTGACCGGGCAGACGCTGCACCATCTGCCCACCGCGGCCAACCGGATGTGCAACCACGCGTCGCTGACGTCGTTCTACTTCCACGACGAGGCGCTGGTCGGCTGGGGTTACTCGGAGCTGGCTGGCCAGTGAGATGGCTCGCGGCGTGGCTGGTCGGCGTATCGGTCCTAATGGCCGGGTGCGCCACCGGTGACGACGCCGTCGCCCAGGGCGGCACCTTCGAATTCGTGGCGCCCGGCGGCAAGACCGACATCCTCTACGACCCGCCGGACAGCAGGCACCGCCCCGGCACCATCAGCGGGCCGCTGCTGACCGATCCCGACAAGACGGTCACCGTCGCCGGGGCGAGCGGAGCGACGGGAGAAAGTGGAGACTTCGCCGGCAAGGTCGTGGTGGTCAACGTGTGGGGCCAGTGGTGCGGGCCGTGCCGTTCGGAGGTTCCGGAACTGGAGAAGGTGTTCGAAGCCACTCGCGCCCAGGGGGTTCAGTTCCTCGGCATCGACGTGCGAGACAACAACCGCGACGCCGCCGTCGACTTCGTCACCGACCGCAAGGTCACCTACCCGTCGATCTACGATCCCGCGATGCGCACCATGATCGCCTTCGGCGGCAGGTACCCGACGACGGTCATCCCGTCGACGGTCGTGCTGGACCGCCAGCANCGGGTGGCCGCGGTGTTCCTGCGCGAANTGCTCGCCGAGGACTTGATGCCCGTCGTGCAGAAGCTGGCCGCCGAGAAGTGACCGGAGACGTGACGGTCCTCGCGGCGGGTCTCNACCAGGTCGGCACCCTGGTCTCGGCCGGTCCGCTGGTCGTCGCCGCGCTCGTCAGCGTGCTGGCGGGGTTCGTCTCCTTCGCCTCCCCGTGCGTGGTGCCGTTGGTGCCGGGTTATCTGTCCTATCTGGCGGCCATCGTCGGCGTGGACGACCGAGACGCCTCCGCGGTCACGGTGAAGACGGCGCGGCTGCGCGTGGTGGGGGCGGCCGCGCTGTTCGTGGCCGGATTCACGGTGGTCTTCGTGCTCGGCACCGTGGCGGTGCTCGGGCTGACCACCACGCTGCTGCTCAATCAGCTTCTGCTGCAACGCATCGGCGGCGTCGTCACCATCGTGATGGGGTTGGTGTTCGTCGGGTTCATCCCGGCTTTGCAGCGCGAGGCGAGGTTCACCCCCAAGCTGCTGTCGACGATCGGCGGGGCGCCGCTGCTCGGCGCGGTGTTCGCCCTGGGCTGGACGCCGTGCCTGGGCCCGACGCTGACCGCGGTGATCGCGGTGGCCTCGGCCACCGACGGCGCCAACGTCGCCAGGGGCGCCGTCCTCGTCGTGGCCTACTGCCTGGGATTGGGAATTCCGTTCCTGCTGTTGGCCTTCGGAAGCGCCGGCGCGGTCCGGGGTCTGGGGTGGTTGCGCCGTCACACCCGCACGATCCAGATCTTCGGCGGCGTGCTGCTGATCGTCGTCGGCGTTGCCCTGGTCACGGGGGTGTGGGCGGACTTCATCTCCTGGGTGCGTGACGCGTTCGTCAGCGACGTGCGGTTGCCGATATGAGGGTGCTCGTGCGACTGGGCGCGTACGCCAGGAACACCTGGCGCACCCTGACCTCGATGGGCACCGCCCTGGTGCTGCTGTTCCTCCTGGCGCTGGCGGCCATCCCCGGCGCGCTGATCCCGCAGCGCAGCCTCAACGCAGGCAAGGTCGACGAGTACCTGGCCGAGCACACGCTGATCGGGCCGTGGCTGGACCGGCTACAGGCCTTCGACGTGTTCTCCAGCTTCTGGTTCACCTCCATCTACGCGCTGCTGTTCATCTCCCTGGTGGGGTGTCTGACCCCGCGGTTGGCCGAGCACGTCCGCAGCATGCGCGCCACCCCCGTCGCCGCGCCGCGCAACCTGGCGCGGCTGCCCAAGCATCAGACCGTCGTGGCGGCGGGCGAGGTCGACGCGGTCGCCGCCGCGGTGCAGGAGCGCCTCAAGGGCTGGCGCCGGACGAGTCGCCGGGAGGGCCCCGACGGCGAGATCGTCGAGATCTCGGCGGAGAAGGGCTACGTCCGCGAGTTCGGCAACATCGTCTTCCACTTCTCCCTGCTGGCGTTGTTGGTCGCCATCGCGGTCGGCAAGCTGTTCGGTTACGAGGGCAACGTCATCGTGGTGGCCAACGGCGGGCCGGGGTTCTGTTCGGCGAGCCCGGCGGCCTTCGACTCGTTCCGGGCGGGCAACACCGTCGACGGCACCTCGCTGAATCCGATCTGCTTGCGCGTCAACGACTTCGACGCCGACTACCTGCCCAGTGGGCAGGCGCTGAGCTTCGCCGCCAACGTCGAGTACCAGGCCGGCGACGACCTCGCGACCAACACCTGGCGGCCCTACCGGCTCGAGGTCAACCACCCGCTGCGGCTCGGCGGGGACCGGTTGTACCTGCAGGGGCACGGCTACGCCCCGACCTTCACGGTCACGTTCCCCGACGGGCGCACCCGCACCCAGACGGTGCAGTGGCGCCCCGACGACCCCATCACGCTGTTGTCCTCCGGGGTGATCCGCGTCGACCCGCCCGCCGGCACGTACCCCGACGCCGGGGAGCGCCGCAAGAACCAGATCGCGATCCAGGGCCTCTTCGCGCCCACCGAGGAACTCGACGGCAAACTGCTGTCCTCGAGCTTCCCCGCGCTGCGCGATCCGGCGGTGGCGATCGACGTGTACCGCGGTGACACCGGCTTGGACACGGGTCGTCCGCAGTCGCTGTTCACCCTCGACCCGCGCCTGATCGAGCAGAAGCGGCTCACCAAGCAGGTGCGGGTGAACCTCAAGGCGGGCCAGTCGACCCGGCTGAACGACGGCACCGTGGTCCGGTTCGACGGTGCGGCACCCTTCATCAACGTGCAGGTCTCCCACGATTCGGCACAGGTGTGGGTGCTGGGGTCGGCGATGACGATGATGGCCGGGCTGCTGGTGTCACTGGTGGTGCGGCGTCGCCGCATCTGGGTTCGGGTTTCCCCGGCCTCGCCGGGTACCGTTGAGGTCGAGCTGGGCGGACTCGCCCGCACCGACAACTCCGGGTGGGGCGACGAGTTCGAGAAGTTGACGGCGCGGCTGGTGCCGTCGGCGAACGACGCGGGAATGAGTGAGCGCAGATGAACGGTCCCCACATCGACATCGGGTTGGCCCGGTACTCGGATCTGGCGTTCACGTCCACGATCGTGGTGCTGGTCATCGCCCTTCTGCTGCTGGCCGTCGAGCTGGCCTACAGCGGAACCCGCCGGGCCGACGCCCGTGAACTGGTCGGGGCGACCTCGTCCGGGTCGGGCACGGTGTCCACCGACGTCGGCACCCCCGGTGTCGTCGTCGACGCCCCGAGGCGTCCGGCCGACGAACGGATCGGACGGGCCGGGCTGGCCCTGGTCTACGTCGGCACGGCGATGCTGTTGGCCTGCATCGTGCTCCGCGGCCTGGCCACCTCACGCGTGCCGTGGGGCAACATGTACGAGTTCATCAACCTGACCTGTTTCTGCGGGCTGGTGGCCGCGGCGGTCACGCTGCGCCGGCCGAAGTTCCGCGCGCTGTGGGCGTTCGTGCTGCTGCCCGTGTTGATCCTGCTCGCGGTGTCGGGCAAGTGGCTCTACTCCAACGCCGCGCCGGTGATGCCCGCGCTGCAGTCTTACTGGCTGCCCATCCACGTGTCGGTGGTCAGCCTCGGATCGGGTGTGTTCCTGGTCGCCGGGGTGGCCAGCATCCTCTTCCTGGCCAAGATGTCGCCGCTGGGTGAGCCGGGCCGGCCAGGGCGGCTGGCCGCCGTCGTCGGGCGGTTGCCCGACGCGCAGACCCTGGACCGGATCGCCTACCGCACGACCATCTTCGGCTTCCCGATCTTCGGCTTCGGGGTGATCTTCGGCGCCATCTGGGCGGAGGAGGCGTGGGGCCGGTACTGGGGCTGGGACCCCAAGGAGACCGTGGCGTTCATCGCCTGGGTGGTCTACGCGGCGTATCTGCACGCGCGCTCCACGGCGGGGTGGCGCGACCGCAAGGCCGCCTGGATCAACGTCGTCGGCTTCGTGGCGATGGTGTTCAACCTGTTCTTCATCAACCTGGTCGTCACCGGGCTGCACTCCTACGCCGGGGTGGGCTGAGCTTGCACCCCCGAGGCTCTCGGCGGTTCTCCCCACCACCGTCGGACTTCCGTGCGCAACAACGGTTCAGCGACCCTTCGCAGGCCATCCCGCCGGAGTGGACCGCACCCACACCGCCGCGCGGCATGCCCGTCGTCGAGTTGCCCGCCCCGCAGGCCCCGCCCGGCCCGCTGCCCGCGCCGGAGCCCGAGCCGGCCGCGCCGCCGGCACCGTCGCCGTATCTGGATCTGTCGACGGTGGCGCTGCTGGGCCAGCCCAAGCGCACACCGACCGCGGGGTGGCGCCGCTGGCTCTATCTGTCGACCTTCACCCTGGTGAATCTGGGCGAGGGCCGCACGGCGTTGCGGCGCAAGGAGCTCGCCGCGCAGGCCAGCCGGCCGCTGCGCGGGTGCTACCGGATCGCGATGCTCTCGCTCAAGGGCGGTGTCGGCAAGACCACGATCACCGCCACGTTGGGCGCGACGTTCGCCTCCGCACGGGGTGACCGGGTCATCGCGGTGGACGCCAACCCCGACCGGGGCACGCTGAGCCAGAAGGTGCCGCTGGAGACGCCGTCGACGGTGCGGCATCTGCTGCGCGACGCCGAGGGCATCAACAGCTACAGCGACGTCCGGCACTACACCTCTCAGGGTCCCAGCCGGCTGGAAGTGCTTGCCTCGGAAAGTGATCCGGCCGTCTCGGAGGCGTTCAGCAGCGACGACTACGCCCGCACGCTCGAGGTGCTCGAACGGTTCTACAGCTTGGTGCTCACCGACTGCGGCACGGGCATGCTGCACTCGGCGATGTCGGCGGTGCTCAGCAACGCCGACGTGTTGATCATCGTCAGTTCCGGTTCGGTCGACGGGGCCCGCAGCGCCTCGGCGACCCTGGACTGGCTCGACGCCCACGGTTATCAGCAGCTGGTGGTGAACTCGATCGCGGTGATCAACGCCGTTCGGCCTCGATCGGGTCGCGGCGGATCCCGCGTCGACCAGAAGAAGGTCGTCGACCACTTCTCGCGGCGATGCAAGGCGGTGCTGCAGGTNCCGTTCGACCCGCACCTGGAGGAGGGCGCGGAGATCAGCCTGGAGCGGTTGAAGCCCGAGACGCGCGANGCGTTGATGGAGCTGGCGGCCGTGGTGGCAAGCGGATTTCCCACNACTGCATGACGGCGACCCCTATCGAGGGTCCTTGCCGTGGTTGAGCCGATTCAGGAATTCGGGGTCGTCATCCGGCCCGATGGTCCTGGTTCTCGGCCGGTTGGCAGTCGCCCGCATCAGGCGCCAGGCCCCGTAGGCCAGACCCGCCAATATGACGACGAGGAGAACGAACTGAAGCACAAAAACCTCCTTGACGTAAAGGATACGCGTCGTCGGTAGGCTCGGGTTCGTGTCTGATGCCGATGAAGGTGGAACTGGCGCGACGCGCGCGGCGCAGCGCCCCGGATCGCGAATGGTGCTCGACGTCCTGATCTACACCGCCGCGCGACTCCTGCTGGTCGTCGTGCTCGTCGCGGCGATCTACTACGGCGGGAAGGCGCTCGGCATCACCGAGTTCCCGATCGTCATACCGATGTTGTTCGCGATCGTGCTGGCCCTCCCGTTGGGGATCTGGCTGTTCGCGCCGCTGCGCAACCGGGCCACCGCCAGCATCGCCGTGTTCGACGAACGACGCCGCCGCGACAAGGAGCAGTTGCGGTCGCGGTTGCGCGGCGATCAGCCGCCCCACCCGTGACCAAAGTATGACGATGTCACCGCGGTCCGCGTTCGGCGCCNAATTCACCGGTGCCGCAGGATTTCTCAATTCGGCCACCTACGGCCTTCCGCCCACCTTCATGCTCGAGGGTCTCTCGGCCCGCATCGCGCAGTGGCAGGCGGGCACCCTGGACGTCCCTGCCTTCGACGAGTCGGTCGGCCGCGGCCGGGCGGCCTACGCCGATCTGGTCGGNGTGCCCGTCGACTCGGTGGCCATGGGCGGCAGTGTCTCGGCNCTGCTGGGTCTGGTGGCGGCGGCGGTGCCCGACGGCACCCGGGTGGCCACGCTGCGCGGTGAGTTCACCAGCACCACCTTCCCGTTCGCCGCCCAGGCGGGCCGCGGCGTCACCGTCACCGAGTTGGCGGGTGAGGAGCTGATCGCCCACGCCGCGGACTACGACGTGGTGACGGTGAGCCTGGTGCAGTCGGCCACCGGGGAGGTGCTCGACGTCGACGGGTTGCGCGCCGCGGTCGCCGGCACCGACACCCTGACGGTCGTCGACCTGACCCAGGCCGTCGGCTGGAAGGCCCTCGACCTCGGCTGGGTCGACGTCACCGCCGCCGCGGTCTACAAGTGGCTCCTCGCGCCGCGGGGTACGGCGTGGATGTCGCTGAGCCCGAGGGTCGCGACCTCGACGACACCGCACCTCGCCAACTGGTACGCCGGTGAGGAGCCGTGGTCGTCGATCTACGGCCTGCCGCTGAGGTTGGCCGGCGACGCGCGCCGCTTCGACACGTCACCGGCCTGGTTCGGCGTCTACGGTGCCGGTCTGACGATGCCGTGGCTCGCCTCGCTGGATAGCGCGACCGTCGAGGCCCACTGTCTGGGGTTGGCCGGCCGGCTGCGCAGCGAGTTCGGGTTGCCACCCATGAACTCCGCGATCGTGTCGCTGCCGGTGCCGGGCGTTCCCGAGCAGGCCGCGCAGGCGTTGACGCAGGCCGGGATTCGAGCCTCGGTGCGGGCCGGAGCGGTGCGGGTCGGCTTCCACCTCTACAACACCGAGGACGACCTGCAGCTCCTGCTCGACGCGCTGGCGCGGTAGGCGCGCTAGCCGTCGAGCTGCCCGGCGATGCCACGCTCGATGCCCAGCCGGGTGGCGGACGGCAGCACCACCAAGCCCTCGAGCTCCTTGCCCGCCAGGTCGTATGCCCGTCCGCGTTCGTTCTGGGTCGCGCTGGCGTCCGAGGCGACGCTGAGCAGGCTGCGGGCCCGGGCGATCCGCTGCTGCTGTGCGGGGGAGAAGTCGCTGCGGCGCCGTCGAATGGCCTCCGTCTCGGCGGCGTCGAACGCCGTCGTGTAGTCCTCGACGGCCGCGAGGTACCGGGCGGCGGCCTCGCGGTCGTCGAGCAGATCCTCGGCCCGGGCCGGGCGCAGGAGGTCGGCGCGCAGCTTGGCCTTGTGGAAGTCGTTGGTCAGCGGCGCGCGCAGATCGGTCATCAGGGGGAAGTCGAGGAGTTTGGCGGCGTCGAGCTCGTACTCCAGCCAGCGGGCGTCGGTCCGAGCGTGCGTCTCGAGGGTGCGGGTGATCATGCGCCAGACCCCGGCGGTGTTGACCGGTCCGGGGACGTCGTGCGGGTCAGCGTGGGTGGGCGGCGCGGGCGCCGAGGACCCACCGAAGCGCTTCCAGAGGCCGATCCCGGCGAAGACGACGCCGGCGACGGGGACGAGCATCAGTGCGAGCTCCGCCAGTCGGAACACGATGCCCATGAGGCCAGGATGCCACTAGCCGAACGTCAGAGCAGCCGCCACGGCCACCGACCACACCAGCATCGTCAGACCCGTGTCGCGCAGGACCGGGATCAGGTCGCGGCCGCCGAGACCGGACCGCACGGGCTTGGCGGCGCGCACGGCCAGGGGCAGCGCCACCAGACCGACCGCGCACCACGGGGTCGCGAGCGTCAACACCAGCGTCAGAACGAAGGCGGACGCGACGAGCACCTGGTACAGCACGCGGGTGCGGCGGTCGCCGAGGCGCACCGCCAGGGTGATCTTGCCCGACTGGCCGTCGGTGGGGATGTCGCGCAGGTTGTTGGCCACCAGCACGGCCGAGGACAGGGCGCCGGTCGCCACCGCCAGCGCGGCGCCGACCCAGTCCACCCGCAACGCCTGGGTGTACTGCGTGCCCAGCACGGCGACGAGACCGAAGAACACGAACACCGCGATCTCGCCGAGGCCGATGTAGCCGTAGGGCTTCGAGCCGCCGGTGTAGAGCCAGGCGCCCGCGATGCAGGCCGCGCCGACGGCGATCAGCCACGGCTGGCTGACGACGGCGAGCACGAGGCCGGCGACGGCGCCGACGCCCAGACTGATCGCGGCTGCGGTCGCGACGGCGCGCGGCGTGGCCAGCCGCGAACCAACCAGGCGTAGCGGCCCGGCGCGCACGTCGTCGGTGCCGCGGATGCCGTCGGAGTAGTCGTTGGCGTAGTTGACCCCGATGATCAGGGCCAGCGACACCACCAGGGCCAGCAGGGCGCGCCACCACACGGCCTCGCCCAGCCATGCCGCCGCGCCCGTGCCCGCGATCACCGGGGCGACGGCGTTGGGCAACGTGCGGGGGCGGGCGCCCTCGACCCATTGCGCAAGAGATGCCACGCGGTCATCGTCGCACGGGCGGCCGTCACCGCTCCGGCGCCGGGTGCGTGACGCCGCCGATGCNTGGCACCAGGTCACGGGTCACCGTTCGCCGGTAGGCGTCGCGGGCGATCCCGCCGAACACCTGCACGCTGCCCCAGTCGACGTCGGGCCTGCCGACGAGGCGGGTGGGCACCTCGTGCAGCTCGCCGAGGACCGTCAGCGCGGCGTACACCCCGGCGATGTCGCGCCGCCGGTCCTCGATGAGCNACGGCCGCGGCGACTCGATGACGGTCAACGGCGTGGGGGCCACCCCGGCCCGCACCCANGGCACGTCGTGGACGCACGGGAACAGGAACGCCATGGGCCAACCGACGAGCACGGGCCCCTTGTCGGCGAGGAACGCCGTCAGCCCGATCGTCGAGCGCAGCCGCGGGCCGGTGAACGCCAGCCAGCCGAGAGGGTCGTCGGTCCGGGCGTCGACGGCGTCGACGCGCACCCGGTCGGCACCGGCGGGAAGGGCGGTGGCGTCGACCCCGAGGGAGCGCCACAGGGGATGGGCGGGGTCTTCGCCGGCGGCGGGCCGGTCGACGGGCACGGTCTCGCCCAGCGGGGTGACGCCGTCGTCGCCGGCGCGGCCGAACTCGAAGGCCAGTCGGTTGCCACCGTCGGTGCGACCGGCGACCGAGACGGTCACCCCGCCGTTGGCGGGTTGCGGCGGAAGGACGAACCAGGGACTTCGCGCGTGCCCCGTCGACCGGGCGTCGGGGGTCAGGCTGCCCCAGAGGTAGGTCGACGTGCCGGTGCCCGGCGGGTCCGGCGGTGGGGCGTCGGCGGGGTAGCCGGCGCCCCGGTCGAAGCCGGCGAGTTGTTCGCCGCCGTCGGCGGAGGCCGTCAGGCGCGGCCCGTCGGGAAGCACCTCGACGTCGTCGGCCAGCCCGCACACTCCACGTCCGGTGAGGCGGTTCAGGTTGACCGTCGCCAGCGATCCCTCACTGCGGCGCAGCGGCGCGGCCACGAACGACCCGAGCAGCAGGGCCAGTGCGGTGCCCACCGCGATCACGGTCGTGACGGCGGGGGCGCGGGCCAGGCGACGGCCGACCAGCGTCACCGCCGCGACGGCGACGATCCACGGCAGGGGCGAGTTNAGCGCCACGCCGAGGGGCCGCGGGGGTTCGGCCGCCCACGGCACGTCGTAGACCACGGGCAGCCACCACGTGTTGGGTCCGTCGAAGGAGACCGTGGCGGCGGCGATCAGCAGGGCGGTGCCTGCCGCGGCGACGACGCCGGTGTAACCGTCGGGGGTTCGTGCTCGCCGCGCCACCAGCACCACGCCCACCGTCAGGAGTGCCGCGGCCGGGCCGGCCACCGCGCCGAGGTGGTAGGACCACTTGGACGGTGACACGGCGAAGAGTGCCAGGGCGACCACGAACACCGCCGCCGTCCTCAGTGCCGCCCGCCCGACGACGTCGCGGTGGCGGCGTGCCACGGCGAGGAGGACCACGACGGGAATCATGGCCGCTGCCAACAGGATTGGCAGTCGCTTCGCGGCGCTGCCCTGCTGATCGTCGCCAAGCAGATAGCGGTACCGGTCGGGTTCGTCCCACCAGGGCAACGCGGGTCCGAAGAACGTGTGCCAGTCGCTGGCGATCAGCAATCCGTCCCACGTCTGGTCGGCGAACACGATCGTCAGGCCGACGGCGAGCACGCACGCCAGGGCCGAGGCGGTGGCGATGAAACCCGTTCGGGTGCCGACGCGCAGGATCGCCAGCAGACGGGGCGCGCACACCACGATCGGGGCGACGACGATGACGCCGCTGGGGCTGATGGGCACGGTCATCGCGACCAGCAGGGCGAGCAGACCGAGCCCGCGAAGGTCGCGTACCCGCAGTGCCAGCGCGAAGGCCGCCGTCACCCCGAAGGCGACGTAGGACTCCGGTCGCGTCCCCAGGTTGAACGGCAGCCACGCGGCCAACAGACACACCGCGGCGAGGCATCGGATTCGAACCGTGGCCGCCCGCACCGGCAGGACCGCGCCCAGGACGCCACGACTCAAGGCGAACCAAGTGGCCACCGCGAGCAGCGTGCTGGGCACCCGCAGCCACAGCGGCGCGAGGCTGACGGCGGTCAGCGGGGCGAGCAGCTCCTGGCTGAACGCGAACGGCACCTCGGGGGCGTTCCACCACCGGTAGTAGTTGCCGGGGCTGCCGGTGGACGCGACGTTGCGGGCGATCATCGACGCCCACCCGTCGTCGACCGCCAACGGTCCGATCACCGCCCACCCGAGCAGCGTCGTGACCACGGCGACGTCGACCCACCAGGCGGGCCGCCATCGCGGGCGGCGGCGAGGGCGGCGCCGGCCCCGTGGCAGCAGCGCCACCACACCCGCCGCGGCGCCGAGCTGCACGGCGATCAGCGCGCTCTTCAACGCGCCCGGCGTGGTCGCGAACGGGTCGACGACCTCGACGGTGACGGACAGGCCCGCGGCCGCTCCCGGCCCGAGGTCGGTGCGGAAGCCGAACACCTGGGGCACCGGTTGGCCGGCCAGCTCCGTGCGCCGACCGTCGGGCGAGTCGACCATGACCCCACCGGGTCCGGCGCTGACGGTGGCGCGGCAGTCGGAGGTGGCCGCGGGCGCGAGCGGCACCGTCTGGCCGTCGACGCGAACCGCCCCGCCGGTGACGGTGAGCGTGCCGGGTCCCGTGCCCGTCTCGAGCACCGTGCGGTCGGGCCCGGCTGCCCGCAGCGCCGAACAGGGCACCGTCGCGGTCAACGTCGTGGGCCGGTACGGCACGATCGTCGCCGAGCTGGAGGCGACGGGCTGATCCGGTACGGGCCAGGTGACGGTGGTGGTCTCCACCCACGTGGGCGCGAACGGCAGGGCCAGCGCGGCGAGGACACCGATGAGGCCGAGCAGCATCGTCGGCCACGGGTGCCTGATCCGCCGGCTGGCCGTCGGGGACGTGGTCAGTGCCTACCTCGCCGGGTCGGTGGGTGAGTCAGGGGTCCAGGGTGTCAGCAGATGGCGTCGTGACGTGACCACGTCGACCTGCCGTCACCGCACCGTCATGATGCGCCCGCACGAGTGCCCCGGAGGCGATACCGGACAATGGGCTGATGCTCGCAGTGATCGGTGGCAGTGGCTTCTATTCGTTCTTCGGCTCGGATGCCCGCAGCATCAGCGTCGACACCCCCTACGGCCCACCGAGCGGCGCGATCACCGTCGGCACCGTCGGACACCACGAGGTCGCCTTCCTGCCGCGCCACGGCGCACACCACGAATTCAACCCGCACACCGTGCCGTATCGCGCCAACATGTGGGCGCTGCGCGCGCTCGGCGTGCGACGCATCTTCGCGCCGTGTGCGGTGGGCAGCCTGACCACCGAGCTGGGGCCCGGGTCGATGGTGGTGCCCGATCAGCTGGTCGACCGCACCAACGCGCGTGCCGACACCTACTTCGACACCGGCGGTATCCACGTCGGGTTCGCCGATCCGTACTGCCCGACGCTGCGCGCCAACGCCGCCGAACTTCCCGGCGTGGTCGACGGCGGCACGATGGTGGTGATCCAGGGTCCGCGTTTCTCGACGCGTGCCGAGAGCCGCTGGTTCGCCTCGCAAGGCTTCACGCTGGTCAACATGACCGGGTACCCCGAGGCGGTGCTGGCCCGCGAGTTGGAGATGTGTTATGCCGCAATCGCGTTGGTGACCGACCTGGATGCGGGTATCGAGTCCGGGGAGGGGGTGAAGGCCGTGGACGTATTCGCCGAATTCGAGAAGAACATGGTTCCGTTCAAGAAGTTGGTGCGCGAGGCCATCGGCAGCGTGGCCCAGGAGCGGACCTGCACGCACTGCCTGCCCCACGAGGGCGTCACCCTGCCGTTCGAGCTGCCGTGAAGGTCCTCGTCACCGGCGCCGCCGGTTTCATCGGCTCGCAGGTGTGTGCGGCACTGACCTCGCGCGGGCACGAGGTGGTGGCGGTCGACGCGATGCTGAGCGCCGCCCACGGGTCGGCCAGCACCACCCCCGAGGGCGTGCTGGAGGTCGACGTGCGCGACGCCTCGGGCATCGCGTCCCTGCTGCCGGGGGTCGACGTCGTCTGCCATCAGGCGGCCGTGGTGGGCGCGGGGGTCGACGCCTCCGATGCGCCGAACTACGGCAGCCACAACGACTACGGGACCACGGTGCTGCTGGCGGAGATGTTCTCCGCCGGCATCCGGCGGTTGGTGCTGGCGTCGTCGATGGTGGTCTACGGCCAGGGCGGTTTCACCTGCCCCGTCCACGGTGCGGTCGACCCGTTGCCGCGGACGACGGCCGATCTCGACGCGGGCGTGTTCGAGCACCGCTGCCCGGTCGGCGGCGAGGAACTGGCCTGGCGGCTGGTGGGGGAGGACGCGCCGCTGCGACCCCGCAGTCTGTACGCGGCCAGCAAGACCGCCCAGGAGCACTACGCCCTGGCCTGGAGCGAAGCGGTCGGCGGCTCCACCGTCGCGCTGCGCTATCACAACGTCTACGGCCCCATGATGCCGCGCGACACGCCCTACTCGGGCGTGGCGGCGATCTTCCGGTCTGCGATCGAAAGGGGCGAGCCGCCAAGGGTCTTCGAGGACGGCGGGCAGATGCGGGACTTCGTACACGTCACCGACGTCGCGGCGGCCAACGTCGCCGCCGTGGAGGCCGACACGACGGGCTTCGCGGCGTTCAACGTGTGCTCGGGCCGGCCCGTCACCATCATGGACGTCGCGACGAGGATCTGTGAGGCGCGTGGCGGTCAGCCGCCGGTGGTCACCGGTCAGTACCGCAGCGGCGACGTCCGCCACATCGTGGCCGACCCCGCCGCGGCCGCCGAGGTGCTGGGCTTCCGCGCCGCGGTCGACCCGGACGACGGCCTGCGCGAGTTCGCGTTCGCGCCGTTGCGGGGGTGAGCTTCCGCATTGACACCCGTCAAGTAATACTGCAGGGATGACGACCCCGATCTGTGAGCAGTACGGAATCGACTTCCCCCTGTTCGCCTTCAGCCATTGCCGCGACGTCGTCGCCGCGGTGACCAACGCCGGCGGCATGGGCGTGCTCGGCGGCACCGCGTTCACGCCGGAGGCCCTGGAGCAGGAACTCGCCTGGATCGACGAGCAGGTCCGGGGCAAGCCGTACGGCGTCGACATCATCGTGCCGGCGAAGTTCGAGGGCAAGGGCGAGAAGCTCGCCGCCGGAGCACTGGTCGACCGGATCCCCGCCGAGTACCGGGAGTACGTCACCGAATCCTTGCCGCCCACGACATTCCCGACGACCACAAGCGGCGCGTCGGCGGCAGCAGCCTGTCCGGTGACACCGGCGAGGCACTGCTGGAAGTGGCACTGCGGCATCCGATCAAGCTGATGGCCAACGCCCTTGGCGTGCCGCCGCCGTACATGATCGAGGCGGGCCGCGCCTCCGGCGTTCCGGTGGCCGCACTGGTGGGCGCCCGCGAGCACGCGCTCAAGCAAGTGGCCGCCGGCGTCGACCTCATCATCGCCCAGGGCACCGAGGCCGGCGGGCACTGTGGCGAGGTGTCGACGCTGGTGCTGGTGCCCGAGGTGCTCGACGCCCTGGCCGAGGTGGGCAGCGACATCCCGGTGCTCGCCGCGGGCGGCATCGTCACCGGACGGCAGATGGCGGCGTGCGTGGCGATGGGCGCCGCGGGCGCCTGGACGGGGTCGGTCTGGTTGACCACCGAGGAGGCCGAGACCGCACCGCACACCAAGGAGAAGATGCTCGCCGCCACGTCGCGCGACACCATCCGTTCCGCCGGNCGCACCGGAAAGCCGTCGCGGCAACTNGTGTCGGACTGGACCAACGCCTGGGCGCCCAACCCCGACGGCCGCACGCCGNTGCCNCTNCCCCTGCAGTCGATGCTCGTCGAGCCCACCCTGCGCCGCGTCGACAAGCTGGCCGCCAGTGGACATCCCGGTGCGCAGGAACTGGCCACCTACTTCGTGGGTCAGGGCGTNGGGCTGATGAACAAGGTCAAGCCCGCGCGCGACGTGGTGCTCGAGTTCATCGAGGACTACCTCCGGGCCGCCCAACGCCTCGGCGCGTCGGTACCCGACTGAGCTACTGACCGGCCAGCGGAAGGCGCACCTCGAAGCGCGCCCCGTTCTCCAGGTTGTACGCCGACACCGTGCCGTGGTGGGCGTGCACCAAACCGGCCGCGATCGCCAGGCCGAGGCCGGAACCGCTTGGCAGAGAGGCGTCTTCGCGGGGCACGCGGCCGTTGGATCCGCGGTAGGCGACGTCGAACACGCGCGCGAGGTCGTCGTCGTTGATGCCGACGCCGGTGTCGTCGACCCTGGCCCAGGCGCCCTCNCCGTCGGAGCCGATGGCGAGTTCNACGCTGCCGCCCTCGGGGGTGTGGGCGATCGCGTTGGCCACCAGGTTGGACAGCACCCGCACCAACGCCCGGTCACTGCCGATCACCCCGACCGGGGTGGCGGGCACCGTCGCGCGCAGCGCGACCCCGGCCCGCTCGGCGGCGATGCGGTGGGCCGAGACGACGTCGTCGACCACCTCGTCGAGGGACACCTTGTCGTACGCCGGCTGGACGGCGCCGGCGTTGATCTTCGACATCTCGAACAGGTCGTCGACCATCTCGGAGAGCCGGATGGTCTCGTGCTCGATGTGCTTGGCGTGCGCCCGGATCTCGTCGTCGGTGACCACGCCGTCGGCGATCGCCTCGGCGACGGCGCGAATGCCGGCCAGTGGGGTGCGCAGGTCGTGGCTGACGAATGCGACCAGTTGACGCCGCGACTGCTCGGCGACCTCGTCGGCCTCCCGGATCTGCTGTTCCCACACGGTGCGTCGGGCCTGGAAGCGGGCGAGCATGATGGCGGCCGGGATCGTCACGACCGACACGATCACCAGCACGACGGCGATGCCCTCGTAGCGCGGTGAGGACATGAACCCACTGGCGCCGAACACCCCGGTGAACGTCGCCACCGTGGGGATCAGCACCAGAACGACCATGCTGAGCGTCAGGGACCAGGATCGCGCCAGCCGGATCAGGATCGCGCCTGCCACCACCACCGGCACCGAACATGCCAGCGAATAGCCGACGATCTGCCACAGGTCAATCGACGGCATACCGCTCCTCGCTCCACATGTAGCCGCGGCCCCACACCGTCTGCACCCGGTGTTCGTTGCCCAGCTTGGAGCGTAGCCGCTTGACGTGCACGGTCACNGTCGAGAGNTCGCCGAAGTCCCACTGCCACACCATCTTCAGCAACTCCTCGCGGGTGAAGACGGTGCCGGTGTGGGTGAGGAAGAACAGCAGGAGGTCGAATTCACGGTTGGTGAGGCTGACGGGCTGACCGTTGACGGTCACCGATCGGGCGGCGGCGGAGACCGTCATGTCGCCGACGGTGATCACGACCGGCTGCGTGCCAGGGGAGGCGGGCGCGCGACGCAGCACCGACCGCACCCGCAGTGCCAGTTCGCGCGGGCTGAACGGCTTGACGAGGTAGTCGTCGGCGCCCGCCTCGAGTCCGGCGATGCGGTCGTCCTCCTCGCCGAGGGCCGTCAGCAGGATCACCGGCACCGCAAAGCCGCCGCGTTCGCGCAGCACTCGGCACAGAGCCAATCCGTCGGGTCCCGGCATCATCACGTCGAGGACGGCAACGTCGATCTGCTCGGATCCCAGCAATCGCAGGGCTTGATTTCCGTCGCGGGCGACCAGCACGTCCAACCCGTCACGCTCGAGATATCGGCGCACGACGTCGCGGACGACGTTGTCGTCGTCGGCGATCAGTACTCGGGTCACAACGTTTCAGAGTAGTCGGGCAAACGCGGTGCCCGGGGTCATGTCATCGATTCGTCAGCGTTCGCAGCGCGCCCGGCCAGCGTGGGTGGTTACCCTTGCGCCCGTGGATCCAACTCAGGTGACGGTGGTGATGCCCTGCCTGAACGAGGCGGAATCGCTGCCCGGAGTCATCGCGCTCGTGCCGGAGGGGTACCACGCCCTGGTGGTCGACAACAACAGCACCGACGGCACTGCCGAGGTGGCGCGACGATGCGGTGCGACGGTCGTGCACGAGTCGACACCCGGCTACGGCGCGGCGGTCCACGCCGGAATCGTCGCCGCGGCCACGCCGATCGTGGCCGTCATCGACGGCGACGGATCGCTGGATCCGCGGGAGCTGCCCGAGCTCGTCGACGACGTCGACCGGGGCGCGGACATGGCCGTCGGCCGGCGGCGCCCGCTACCCGGGGTCGGCTGGCCGTGGCATGCCCGGCTCGGCACGCAGGTGGTGTGCTGGCGGCTGCGGCAACGGCATGGCATCGCCGTGCACGACATTGCGCCGATGCGGGTGGCGCGCCGCGACGCCGTGGTGGGCCTGGGTGTGGAAGACCGCAGATCAGGGTATCCGCTCGAACTACTCGTCCGGGCAGCCAGCGCGGGGTGGGTAATCGCCGAGCGTGACGTGGCCTATGGCTCGCGGACGGGCGGCAAGTCCAAGGTCAGTGGCTCGGTGCGCGGGAGTTTCTTTGCGATACTTGATTTTTGGCGGGTGATTTCGTGACGATCCCCGTTGCCGTGCTGGTGGTCGCCAAGGCGCCGGTACCCGGTCTGGCCAAGACCCGGTTGGCCGCCACACTGGGCGACGAGGCCGCCGCCGACATCGCGGCCGCCGCCCTGCTCGACACCCTCGACGCCGTGGCGAACGCACCCGTCGGGGCACGCGTCGTGGCGATGACGGGTGATCTGACCGCCGCCAGCCGCAGTGACGAAATACGCACTCGACTGGCCGATTTCACGGTTCTGGAGCAGCGCGGCGACGACTTCGCGGACCGCCTGGCCAACGCGCACGCCGACGCCGCCGCAGCCGCAGGCGGACTGCCCGTCGTGCAGATCGGGATGGACACCCCGCAGGTGAGCGCCGACCTGTTGGCCGACTGCGCCACCGCCCTGCTGTCCACCGACGCCGTGCTGGGCATGGCGCGCGACGGCGGCTGGTGGGTCTTGGGGTTGACCGATCCGCGCGCTGCGGAGTGCCTTCGGCCCGTGCCCATGTCGACGTCGGAGACCGGCGCCGTAACGCTTGGCGCCCTTCGGGACACAGGGCTCACCGTGGGATTGGTATCCGAGTTGGCCGACGTCGACACCGTGGACGACGTCGCAGAGGTTCGCCGGGCGTGCCCGCCGGACAGTCGATTCAGTCGAGTGACATTGGCTGTGGAGGTGGAGCGTGCTGGGTAATCTGTACGACGAGGCCCTGACCGGCGAGCGATGTTGGATTCGATACGACGACGGCAGCATTCAGGGGCTTCCGGTGCACAGTTGGTTGCCCGGCGGCAAGCGCCTCGACAAGGCGTTCGACGAGGCCGTACTGGACATGTGCGACGGGCCCACCATCGACCTCGGCTGCGGGCCTGGACGATTCGTCGCCCATCTGACCAAGCTCGGCATTCCGGCACTCGGGGTGGATCAATCTCAAACCGCGGTGGAGTTGGCGCGTCGCAGCGGCGCCCCGGCCCTGCGGCGCGACGTCTTCGACCGGCTGCCCGGCACGGGCCGGTGGGGCACGGTGCTTCTGGCCGACGGCAACGTCGGCCTTGGCGGCGACCCGAAGCGGGTGCTGCGACGGGCGCTGGAACTGATGCGCAGTGGAGGTCGCTGCGTCGCCGAGTTCGACCCGACCATCAGCGACGTTCAATCCCGTTGGGTGCGGCTGGAATCGGCCACCACCGTGGGGCCGTGGTTCCCCTGGGCGTCGGTGGGCATGGATTGCGCGGCCCGTCTCGCCGAGGAGGTCGGGCTCGTGGTCAAGGAGGTCCTGCCGATCGGGCAGCGCGTCCTGGCCAACCTGGTCGCCGCCTGACTGACCGGTCGCTACCAGTTGGTCAGGATGAGATGGTTGAGTGCCAGCGCGCCAATCACGTTCAGGCTCAACCACCACCGGTGTGACCGTGGTGCGAGCAGCGCGCCGGCGGCCGTCAGCCAGACGGTGTAGGGCAACCAGATGCGTTCGACCTCGGCCTTGCTGAGCATGCTCAGGTCGGCCAGCACGATGGCCAGCAGTGCGGCCAGGATCACCAGGTACAGCCCCGAGCGTTCCTTGATCGCCTTGAGGTCGAAGGCGCGCGTCACGCCCGCCACGGCGCCGAGTCCGACGGCGCACACCACCGAGGCGAAGTTGGCCCACGCCCAGTATTGGAACGGCCTGTTCATCGCGATGCCCTGCCAATAGCGTTGCTGCACCAGCACGTAACCGTCGAACCACCAGAACCCCGCCAGGGCGAACGCACCGACGACGGCCAGCGCGGCCACCACGGCCGGGATCAGCGCGCGCAGTGCGCAGCGGAGGTCCTTGGCAGCGATCAGCACGGCCACCGCGGGCAGGGCGATCAGGCCGAGGCCGTAGTTGAGGAAGATGCCCCAGCCCAGCAGCAGACCCGCCCCGGCTCCTGCTACGAGTGACACCCTGGTGGACCCGCGCACGGCGATGGCCAGCAGGGCCAAGCCCCACGCCGCCACCCCGGCGAAGTACCCGTCGGCCGACACCGCGATCCAGATGGCCGTCGGGGCCACGGCGACGAAGGGAGCCGCGCGGCGGGCGAGGTCCTCACCGGAGAGGGTCTTGGCCGTGACCAGGATCGCCGCGGCCGCACTGGAACCCACCAGCAGGCACAGCAGTGCCGCCCACGCTCCGCCGCTGAGCCCGATGCGCTCGAGCCAGACGAAGGTCAGCAGTGCGCCAGGCGGATGGCCCGAGACGTGGGTGATCCACGAATCGGGTTGGAAGTCGAGGATTCTGGAGGAGAACGTCCGTAGCGCGTAGGGGATGTCGGTGACCGACGGCACCTGGCGCAGGTACTCGTTGGGGGTCTCGAGTCGACGCGCGAAGCCCAGCGACCAGCCGTCGACCATGGCCAACGCGAACGCCCACGCACACGACGTCGCCCACGCGACCCATGGCACCGCGCGCCACGGCAGGCGGTGGGCCACCGCTGGCCCCCACAGTGCGGTGGCGAGGCCGATCGCGATCGCCGGAATGGTGCCCCAGCCCACGTGGGCGTTCCACCAACCGAAGATCGGCGCCGTCTGGGCGTACATCGAGATTTGGCGTGCGGTGCTGTTGATCAGCGGCGTGACGATCCCCAGGCCAAGGTGGGGGACCGTGAACGCGGCGACGACCAACAGGACGGCCGCGACGGCGGCGACGATCTCCCGGCGGGCGGACTTCACGCCTACCCACCATAGGCGGGGGTTCTTCGGGCTTGCCGTGACGGTGCGTCGACGGCCCTGCCTACGCGTCGCGCCAGGCCACCATCTTCTCGATCGTGGTGAAGTCGTAGCCGCTGGCGTCGGGGTGGATCTCGGTGGTGAACAGCGTGACTCCGGCGTCGCGGTAGGCGTCCGCGGCGGCGGCGTCCTCCCACACCGAGGAGCGCTCGATGTCGGAGTCCTTGCGGCCGTTGGCCTCGGCCAGTTCCCGCAGGACTCCGCTGGCCTGGCGGAACTCGTCGACGGGAAGGAAGCTGTGCCAGATGTCGGCGTGCTTGGCGACGGCAGGCAGCGTGCGCTTGATCCCGGATCCGCCGATCAGGATCGGAATGTCGCGCACCGGCGGCGGGTTCAGGGCCTGCAGCCGCCGTTCGATGCGGATGAGGCTCTCGTCGAAGAGGTCGAAGCGCGACCTCACGGTGCCGAAGTCGTATCCGTAGGTGGTGTAGTCCTTCTCGTACCAACCGGCTCCGAGGCCCAAGACCAGCCGCCCGCCGCTGATGTGGTCGACGGTGCGCGCCATGTCGGCGAGCAGATCGGGGTTGCGGTACCCGATGCCGGTGACCAGCAGGCCGATGTCGGCGCGTGAGGTGATCTCGCCCCACGACGCGAGCGCCGTCCAGCCCTCGTAGTTGGAGATGTCGGGCTGCACCTTCGACAGGATTGGCGTCGCGCCGACCCTGCCGTCGAACGCCGGCGCGTGGAAGTGGTCGTAGCCGAAGATGACGTCGACCCCGATGTTCTCCGCCCGCAGCACCGCTTCGCGCCAGCTGCGATAGTCGGGCGCTCCACCCGGCCAGAGCTGGACGCCTACGCGGGTGGGTCGGGTCATGCGGCACTCCTCGGTTGGTGATCGGGGTCACCCAGGGTCAAGACGGCTCGTGGAGGGTTTATTCCACGATCTTCAGAGGTGCGCGAACGCCCCGCCGCCGGGCCGCCGACGACGTGGGGTACGAAGGATCGCATGCGGCTCGCGACGTTCAACATCCTGCACGGCCGATCCGTGGGTGACGGCGTCGTCGACGTACGCAGGCTGCAGGAGAGCGTGCGGGGCATCGACGCCGACGTGCTGGCCCTGCAGGAGGTGGACGTCGACCAGCCACGCTCCAATCTCGCCGACCTCACCGCTGCGGCGGCCGAGGCCATGGGGGCGGTCAGCCACCGCTTCGTCGCGGCGATCGCCGGTACGCCCGGCGCCACGTGGAGCGCCGCCACCGGTGACGAGCAGCCCGGGGCGGCGGCTTACGGCATCTCGCTGTTGTCGCGATATCCGGCGTCGTCGTGGCAGGTGGTGCGGATGTCCAGAATTCCGGTCAAGGTGCCGGTGTACGTGCGTGGGCTCAACCGCGTGATCGTCGTCAAGGAGGAACCGCGGGCGGCGGTGATCGGCTGCTTCGAGACGCCGCTGGGCCCGCTCACCATCGCCAACACCCACCTGTCCTTCGTGCCCGGCTGGAATCGGCGCCAGTTGCGTCGTCTCGTGCACGACCTGCGCGCCCTGCCAGGACCGCATCTGCTCGTCGGCGACCTGAACCTCGGGGCGGCCGCGGTGACCCGGCGTTCCGGCATGCGACCGCTTGCCACGATGCCGACGTTCCCGTCCGACGCCCCGAGTCGTCAGCTCGACCACCTCTTGACCGACGACGACGGTCTGGTCGCGACGCAGGCGCGAGCGCCGGAGATGGCCATCTCCGATCACCGGCCGCTGATCGTGGACCTGTCGCGCCGGACCTAGCGATCACGGTCCATCGCGCTCGGCGGCGATCCGCGCGGCGTGGGCCTGAGCGCGGGTGGTTCTGCGCCGCGGCATGGTGAGGCCGGCGGTGTGCGGTGTGGGTCTGCCCGTCGTGGTGACCGTGGCGGTGGGTCTGCACAGTTCCGGGAACAGCAGCCGGCTGCCCGGTAGGGTGACGAATTCTTCACCGTCGGGTGCGGTCCTGAACCCAGACTAGGGCGGGAGTCCGACGAAAGTCGTTCTGCAACAACCGTTCTGTGGATGAACGCCGCACTGTGGCTAACCCCGCCGAGACCCCGAAAAATGTCGGACCCTGGTGCTACCCGAACCAGCGGCACGCGCGTGGGTTTGAAACGTGGACGCGCGGGTAGCTCCCGGTCAGCACCGTGATCGAGGAGCGGCTCGTGCGCACTACCTTCCGACAACAGCTCGACTCACTGCAAGCTGACCTGGGCGACATGTGCGCCGTGGCCGGCGACGCGGTCGAGCGCGCCACCCAGGGCTTGCTCGACGCCGACGCCGAGGTTGCCCGGGAGGTGACCCGCNACATCGACCGATTGCGCCACCTCCACCACGGTGTCGAGCGCAGCGCGCTGGGAATCTTGGCCAGACAGGCTCCGGTGGCCGGCGATCTGCGCACGGTGGTCACCGCGCTGCACGTGGCCGCTGACGCCGATCGGATGGGCGGTCTCGCCGCGCACGTGGCCAAGGTCAGTTTGCGGCGCCACCCCGAATCGGCGGTGCCGGGGGAGCTGCGGGCCCGCTTCGAGGAGATGGGGTCGACGGCGGTGGGGCTGGCCCGCCGCTGCCACCACATCCTGACCACGGGCGACTGCTCACAGGCCCAGCGGGTGTGGTCCGAGGATCGGGTGATGGAGACGATGCACCGGGAGTTGTTCGNCGCGGTGACGAGCCCGNGGTGGGCTCACGGTGCGATGGTCGCCTCCGACGTCGTGCTCCTGGGCAGGTTCTACGGACGGTTTGCCGACCACGCCGACGAGATCGCGCGACGGATGGTCTTCCAGTCCAGCGGCGAAGCGCCGGAACGCGAGCACGCGGTCTGACTCGATGCGTGAAAGAAGCTCGGCGACAACCAATGTCTCGATGTCGACCACACTTGCGCCGGTCGTGGCTACCCTGTCGCCGTGAGCTCGAAGGACTCTCACTCGTCGGACCCTGGTGTCGAACGGGCCGGTAGCTTTCGCTATCTGCTGGCTGCGGACCAATGGGAATGGTCGGACGCCGTCGCGCGGATGCACGGCTATGCGCCGGGCGAGATCGTGCCGAGCACCGAGGTGATCCAGAGCCACGAGCATCCCGACGACCGGCCTGCGGTGTCCCACGTCGTCGACCACGTCCTGCGCCACGGCGGGCCGTGTAGTAGCCGGCATCGCATCGTCGACGCCAACGGCCATGAACATCTGGTGATCGTCGTCGGCGATCGTTTGCTGGGGGACGATCGACAGGTGCTGGGGACAACCGGTTTCTATGTGGACGTGACCGAGTCCTTCGACGCCGACCTGCAGAGGTCCGTCACCGAGGTCGTCGAGGGGGTGGAGGAACGACGGGCCGCCATTCACCAGGCGGTCGGCATCCTGCGGATGGCGTACGGGATCTCCGCGGACCGCGCGTTCGATTTGCTGGTGTGGCGTTCGCAGCAGACGAACACCAAATTGCGGACGATCGCGGAGCGATTCGTCGACCGGCTGGCCTCCGCACCACCCGGCCCGGGGGACCGTTCTCCGGTGGATCACGCGCTCATCACCGCCCACGAATGGGCGTCTACCGACCGATCCCGCTCCTAGTCGGCCGTCGCGACCGGCGCGGGCCGACGCGCGGCGATCAGCTGTTCGCCGAGGTCGTAGTCGTCGTCGGCGTTGCAGGTGAGCACGCCGACGGCGACTCCGTCGGCTTCGTACCAGACGGTGAAGCCGTCCTCGTGGTCGACCAGTCGGCTGCCGTCGTACCCGTCGCCCCACGCGCTGTACTTCACCGTCGCCTCGCCGATGGTCGACCAGAATCCCGGCACGGCATCCCACGTCTTCGTGGCACCCGCGGCTCGGGCCCCGGCGATCTCGCCGTGATCCATCGCGTCCTGCCAGTGCTCGACGGCGACGTGACGGCCCGCAGCGGTGTTCAAGGCGACCGCGACGTCACCGGCGGCGTAGACGTCGGCCGCCGAGGTCTGCATGTCCGCGCCGACCACGATGCGTCCGTCCTCCATGTCGAGCCCGGCCGCGGACGCCAGATCGGCGTGCGGGGTGACGCCGGTTGCCGCCAGCACCACCTCGCAGTCGACGGTCACCCCGTCGTCCAGCACCACGCCGGCGTCGGTGATCGACGTGACCTTCGCGTTGGCGACGTACCGCACGCCCGTCGCGGTGACCAGGTCCAGCAGGCGCCGACCGGCCTCCTCGCCGAGCCGCTTCTGCTGGGGTACGGCGTCGGGCGCCACCAGCGTCACCGCCAGCCCACGCATCGCCAGCGTCGCGGCGGCCTCGCACCCGATGAAGCCTGCGCCGACGACGACGGCCGACGTCGCGCCCGAAGCAGCCTCACGCAGCCGCCGGGCGTCGGCCAGGGAGCGCAACGACAACGCCCGTTCGCCGCCGGGTACGGGCAACGGGGACGGCCCGGCGCCGCAGGCCAATACCAGGGAGTCGTAGGGAATCGATTCGCCGTCGACGGTCACGGTGTGCCCGTCGACGTCGACTGCCGTGGCGGGCCGCCCGTGGCGAAGGTCGACGTCGTGCTCGACGAACCATTCGGGGGGATGCAGCGCGACGTCGTCGGTCTCACCACTGAGGAAGTCCTTGCTGAGCGGAGGCCGCTCGTAGGGCAGGTCCGGATCGGCGCTGCACACCAGCACCGGCCCGTCACCTCCGTGCCGGCGGTAGGACTCCACGGCGCTGATGCCCGCAGGTCCGCTTCCAATGACGATCAATCCCGCAGTGCTCACGCGGTGCCATTACCCGCTCCCCGGGTCGGCACACGTCGTCTCACCGCGATCGTCGGACGGGTGTGCGGCCGGGGGGCTGCCGGGGCTCCGGGGACGACGGCGTGCGGGCGTGCAACCGGACGGTGGTGGGCGCGGCAGTGTCGATGTCGAGGTCGGTACCGGCGTGCCGGATGGTCAGCCGGCCCTCGTCGTCTCCGTCGCCGGGCGCCAGGAGGTAGACGACGTGGTCGTGGTCGGCGTCGACGGTCAGCCGAAGACCCCTCCAGCGCAACCGAAATCGCAGCCGGGTGATCTGCTCGGGCAGGTGTGGGTCGAGTTCCAGCACGCCGGCGTCGTCGCGCAATCCCCCGAAACCGGCGACCAGTGCCGTCCACGCCCCAGCGAGCGACGCCATGTGCAAACCGTCGCGAGTGTTGTCGTGCAGGTTGCGGAGGTCGATCAGTGCCGCCTCGTAGGCGTAGTCGTGGGCCAGCTCGAGGTGGCCCACGTCGGCGCACATCACCGCCTGCGTCGAGGCCGACAACGACGAGTCGCGGACCATGCGTGGCTCGTAGTAGTCCACGTTGCGGGCCTTCTGCTCCGGGGTGAACGCGTGACTCTGCCAGTGCATCGCCAGCACCAGGTCGGCCTGCTTGATGACCTGCGCCGGGTACAGCCGCACATAGGATTCGTGCAGNAGGAGCGGGTAGGACGTGTTCTCGCCAAAGTCCCACTCCCGCAACGTGGTGAAGCCCTCGCACTGCTGATGCACGCCGAGGCCCTCGTCGACGGGCACGTGCACGGCGTCGGCCGCGTCGCGCCACGCCGCCATCTCCTCGGTGGTCACGCCCAGTAGCCGGGCACGCTCGGGGTGCCGCCGGCACGCGGCCGCGGCGATGTGGAGATTCTCCGCGGCCATCAGGTTGGTGAACACGTTGTCGCGCACCACCGCGGTGTACTCGTCGGGTCCCGTCACTCCGTCGAGGTGCCACCGGCCGTGGCGGTCGTGGTGCCCGAGGGACACCCACAACCGGGCGGTCTCGACGAGCACCTCGAGCCCGCCGTCGGCCTCCAGCGACTGATCCCCGGTGACGACGCGGTATCGCTCGAAGGCCAGCGCGATGTCGGCGTTGACGTGCCAGGCTGCCGTGCCGGCCGGCCAGTAGGCCGAGCACTCCTGCCCGCTGATGGTTCGCCAGGGGAAGCTGGCCCCGGCGAGATCCAGTTCGGCGGCCCGCGCCCGGGCCGGGTCCAGTGTGGAGGCCCGCCAGCGCAGCGCGTCGGCCGCGGCATGGGGGTGGGTGTAGATGAGCACCGGCAGCACGAAACCCTCGGTGTCCCAGAAGGCGTGACCGTCGTAGCCCGTGCCGGTCAGCCCCTTGCCGGCGATGGCTCGCCGCTCGGCCCGTGCGCTGGCCTGCAGCACGTGGAACAGGCCGAACCGCACGGCCTGCTGAATCTCGGGATCGCCCTCGACCTCGACGTCGGCGTTGGCCCAGAAGTCGTCGAGGTAGTTGCGCTGCGCGTCGATAAGCCCCTGCCACCCGATGTAGCGGGCTCCGGTCAGCGCCCCGGCCACCTGATCGTGCAGGGCCGGCCGGGATCGCACGCTCGACCACCCGTAGGCCAGGTACTTGACGATCCGCAGCTTCTGGCCGGGGCGCAGCCCGCACACCACGGTCGTGCGGGCCAAGTTCTCCCAGGATTCGGTGTGGGTCTCCACTCGGCCGGGGACGTCGACGTCGTGGTCCATCGCGGCGGCCATGGTCAGCTCGCTGAGCCGCGTGCGATGGATGAGCACCGCCCGTTCCCCGTCGGAGTCATTCGACACGGGCGTCAACGGCTTCTCCAGAAGCGCCGCCGCCCGCGGGTCCTCGGAGGTCTCCGGCTGGTCCTCGTTGGCGACCAACTCCGATTGCACCGTCACCCTGACGAATTCGTCGACCGCCTCGACGACGTACTCGACGGCGGCGACCCCCCGCTGGGCCAGGGACACCAGCCGGGTGGAGGTCACCGAGACGGCGCGTCCGGCCGGGGAGCGCCACTGCAGGGTGCGGGTCAGGGTGCCCGCGCGGAAGTCGAGCGTGCGTTCGTGGCGTTCCAGATCGCCGTACCGGACGTCGAACGGTTCGTCCTCGACGAGGAGTCGGATGATCTTTCCGTTGGTGACGTCGACGAGGGTTTGGCCCTCTTCGGGGTAACCGAATCCGGCTTCGGCGTAGGGCAGCGGGCGAATCTCGAAGAACGAGTTCAGGTAGGTGCCCGGGGTGCCGTGCGGTTCACCCTCGTCGAGGTTGCCGCGGAGCCCGATGTGGCCGTTGGACAGGGCGAACAGCGATTCCGACTGGGCGAGCGCGTCGACGTCCAGCGAGGTCTCCCGCAGCCGCCACGGTTCGACCGGGTAGGCGGAGTCGGCGGCGCTCATCGGGCGTCGAGCAGGTCGGCGAGGTCGGTGACCACGACGTCGGCGCCGTGCTCGCGCAGGGCGTCGGCCTGCCCGACGCGGTCGACGCCCACCACGAGGCCGAAGTGCCCGGCCCGGCCGGCTTCCACACCGGAGAGGGCGTCTTCGAACACCGCGGCCTCCTTCGGTTCCACGCCCAGTCGGCGTGCGCCCTCCAGATAGGAGTCCGGCGCCGGCTTGCCGGCGATGTGTTCCTCCCGAATGGTGACGCCGTCGACCCTCTGGTCGACGAACTTCGCCAGGCCGGTCACCTCGAGCACCTCGCGCGTATTGGCCGACGACGAGACGACTGCCACCGAGAATCCTTGGGCCACGGCGGCTTCCATGTACCTGCGCGACCCGTCGAAGACCGTGACCCCGTCGGTGTGCATGGTGTGCTGAAACGCCGCGTTCTTGCGGTTGCCCAGGCCGCTCACCGTCTCGGCGTGCTCGTCGTCGTCGGGATCGCCCTCGGGCAATTCGATGCCACGGCTGGCGAGGAAGGACCGTACCCCGTCCTCCCGGGTCTTGCCGTCGACGAAGCGTTGGTAGTCGGCGTCCACGTCGAACGGCGTGAACTCCGTGCCCGACTCCTCGGCCCGCGCGCGGAGGAAGTCGTCGAACATCGCCTTCCATGCGGTTCGGTGCACGCTCGCGGTGTCGGTGAGCACCCCGTCGAGGTCGAAGAGGCAGGCGCGCACGCCGTCGGGCAGGCCTAGCAAGGGGCACCTTCTTCACTGGTCGACCAGACGGGGGCGCAACTCGCCCCATCGCGCCCGTGCATACCCAATTTCAGCGAAGAACCCCACCATCGCCGCCGCGACACCGAATACCCGAAGATCGACCGGAGGACCCAGGGCATAGCCTTTCGGGGAGTGGGTCACGGCGGTACCAAGGAGGTTCGACAGTGAAGTTGGCACTTAGCGAAGACGAGGCCGCATTCCGCGACGAATTGCGCACCTTCTTCACCACGCAGATCCCGGAGGACATCCGGGCCCGTGTGCGTGCCGGGGAGATGAAGCTGCCCGACGACGTGGTGACCACTCAGCGCATCATGAACGAGCACGGCCTGGCCGTGCCCAACTGGCCCGTCGAGTGGGGCGGTAAGGACTGGACGCCGCTGCAGCGGCAGATTTGGTCGGACGAGATGCGCTTGGCATGCGTACCGGAGCCGCTGGCGTTCAACGCGAGCATGGTCGGCCCGGTCATCGCGCGGTTCGGCTCCCAGGAGCTCAAGGAGCGCTTCCTGCCGCCGACGGCCAACGTCGACATCTGGTGGTGCCAGGGCTTCTCCGAACCGGAGGCCGGTTCGGACCTGGCGTCAGTGCGCACCACGGCCGTCCGCGACGGCGATTCCTACGTGATCAACGGGCAGAAGACCTGGACCACGCTTGGCCAGTACGCCGACTGGATCTTCGTCCTCGCCCGCACCGATCCGAACGCGCCCAAGCGGCAGGCGGGCATCTCCTTCCTGCTGGTGGAGATGTCGACCCCCGGGGTCACCCTGCGCCCGATCAAGCTGATCGACGGCGGCTACGAGGTCAACGAGGTGTTCTTCGAAGACGTCCGCGTGCCCGCCGATCAACTCGTCGGCGAGGAGAACAGCGGCTGGACCTACGCGAAGTTCCTCTTGAGCAACGAGCGCACCGGCATCGCGCGGATCGGGACGACGAAGGTGTGGCTGGCCCAAGTCAAGGAGCACGCGGCCAAGACGGTCACCGACCAGGGGACGCTGCTGGACGATCCGCTGTTCGCCGCTCGCGTGGCCGAGGTGGAGAACGAGCTGCTGGCCCTGGAGTTGACGCAGCTGCGGGTCAGCGGTTCCGAGGCGGACGGCAAGCCCAACCCGGCGTCGTCGATCCTCAAGCTCAAGGGCAGCCAGCTCCAGCAGGCGGTGACCGAGTTGCTCGTCGACGTCGCCGGTCCCGACGCCCTGCCGTTCGACGCGGGTGACGACGTCGGCTCGCCACCGTGGGCGCAACTCGCGGGCCCCAAGTACTTGAACTACCGCAAGGTGTCGATCTACGGCGGCACGAACGAAGTGCAGCGCACGATCGTCGCCTCCACGATTCTGGGACTGTGAGGACGGCATGGACTTTCATCTGACAGACGAGCAGGAACTGCTGCGCAACATCACCGACGAGGTGCTCGAGCGCAACTACGACGTCGAGAAGCGCCTGCGAGTCACCGAGACCGATCTCGGCTGGAGCCGTGAGGTCTGGTCGCAGTTGGCCGAAATGGGCATCCTGGGACTCGGATTCGATCCCGAGGAGGCGGGCCAGATCGAGCTGATGGTGGTGTTCACCGAAATCGGCAAGAGGCTGGCGCCCGAACCCGTGGCCGCGGCCGCGCTCATTCCTGGCGGCGTGATCGCCGAGCTGGGTTCCGACGACCAACGCAAGGTCCTCGACGAGGTCGCAGAGGGCCGCACCCTGCTGGCGCTGGCCCACCACGAGCCCGGCATGCGAGGTGCGACGACCCGCGTCACGACTCGCGCTGAGCAGCAAGGCGATTCGTGGTTGATCTCGGGACGGAAGAATCCCGTTCTCGCCGGCGACTGCGCCGACGTGTTCGTCGTCAGCGCGGCACTGCCGGACGGCGGGGTGGGGTTGTTCCTGGTGGCCGCCGACGGTGTCGCGCGCCGAGGTTTCCCGACCTTCGACGGACAGCGCGCCGCGCAGCTCGACTTCGAGGCCACACCGGCCGAACCCCTCGGGCAGGGCGGTGACGCGACGGTCGGACTGCGCAACGCACTCATCCGTCATCAGTCCGCACTGTGCGCCGAGGCGGTCGGTGCGATGGCCGAGGCGCTGCGGCTGACCACCGATTACCTGAAGAGCCGCAAGCAGTTCGGCGTGCCGCTGAGCACCTTCCAGACGTTGACGCAGCGCGCGGCGGACATGTACGTCTCGCTGGAACTGGCCCGCAGCATGAGCTTCTACGCCGCAATGTCGATCGCCGACGGCACCTGCGATCCCGTCATCGCGGCCCGCGCCAAGCTGCAGATCAGTCGGTCGGGCCGCCACATCGCCCAGGAGGCGATCCAGTTGCACGGCGGAATTGGCGTCACCGCCGAATATCCGGTCGGTCACTACGCGGCACGGCTCACCGCGATCGATCAGACGCTGGGCTCGGCCGACGACCAATTGCGCACTCTGGTCGCCGGATTGAACGACTACGGCACCGTGGCGCTGTAACCCAGCCGCTCTCAGTCGTGGGCGGGAGCCGTCGCCAAGCGGTCGACGATCGCCTGGCAGAACGCGGGCAGGTCGTCCGGCGATCGGCTGGTGACCAGGTTGCCGTCCACGCAGACCTCTTGGTCCACGACGGTGGCGCCGGCGTTTCGGAGGTCGGTCCGGATGCTCGGGTACGAGGTCAACGTCCGACCACGCACCACGTCGGCCTCCACCAGCGTCCACGGGCCGTGGCAGATGGCCGCCACCGGTTTGCCCGAGTTGACGAAGTCGCGAATGAACGCCACCGCGGAGTCGTCGAGGCGCAATTTGTCAGGATTGACGGTCCCGCCGGGCAATACCAGCCCGTCGAATTCGGCGACGTCGGCGTCGGCGACCACGCGGTCCACCGGGAACGTGCCTGCGGGTTCGAGGTCGTGGTTGCGTGCCTCGATCTCGCCTGCCTTGACCGACAGCAAGACGACCTGTGCCCCGGCATCCTCGACCGCCGCACGGGGCGTGTCGAATTCGACCTTCTCGACGCCGTCGGCTGCCAGGAAGGCGATCGTCCGGCCCTTCAATTGGTTGGACATGGTGGTCCCTTCGTGTGGTTGGTGGCAGATGCCCGCCCTCAGGGGCCCCAAACCCGGGCGATCGGTCCTAGGTCGGCTGCGGGTGCTCGTCGGCTCTCGCGTCGACGAGGGGCCCGTCCTGGTCTTCGAGCGCCTCGGTCCGCGCAGCGGGATCCTTGGCGGTCAGCACTCGCACGAAGCTGTTTCCGAACGCGATCGCAGGCACGGCCAAGAGCGCGCCGATGATGCCTGCGACGACGCCGCCTGCGGTCAGGCCCAGGACCACGGCCAGCGGGTGGATGGAGACTGCNCGGCCCATCACCAACGGCTGCAGCACATGGGCTTCCAGCTGCATGACCGCGACGATGAGGCCAAAGGTGATGAGCGCGTAGACGAATCCCTTGGCCAGCAGNGCCACCACCACGGCGAGGAATCCGGTGGCGAGCGCCCCGACCACGGGGATGAACGCGCCCAGAAAGATGAGCGAGGCCAACGGGAGGGCCAGGGGGATGCCCATGATCGCCAGCCCACTGCCGATGGCGACGGCGTCGACGAGGGCGACCAACGAGGTGGCGCGCGCGTACCCGGCGAGGGAATGGAAGCCGGCGGCGCCCGCCTCGTGCACCCGGGCGCGGTGCTCGAGGGGAATCACGCGGGTGACGAACTGCCAGATGTTCCGTCCGCCCAGCAGGAAGAAGATGAGCGCGAACAGCAACAGGAAGGCGCCCGTCAGGATTTCGACGATGGTGCCCGCGGTGGACAACGCGCCCGTGGTGAGCTGGGCCTGGTGCGAGCGCAACGCGTCGGTGAACGTGCCGACGGCCAGGTTGAGTTGGTCTCGGCTCAGCGCGGCGGGCCCGTTGATGAGCCAGTCGCGAGCACTTTCGATGCTTCGGGTGACCTGGTCGACGAGTTGGGGTGCGCCTTCGATGAATTGGTTGACCACGAAGGCGAGGATCCCGCCGAAGACGGCGATACCGAAGACGAGGACGAAGGCCACGGCGCCACCGCGGGCGGCGCCCTTATGGTCGAGGNAGTCGACGGCGGGGGCCAGNAAGGCGGTGAGGATCAGGGCCAGGGCGACCGGGACGACGACCACCCCGAAGAAGACGAGGAATTCGAAGACGACGTAGGCGGCACCTGCGAGGAGCAACAGGCGCCACGCCCACGCTGCGGACGCACGCACGAGAGGGCTGACCCATTGGTCGGCGTGGTCCGCAGCGGGGGGCACGACGCGGTACTGCGCTAGAACCAGACTTTTCGTCCACCGACCGGACGGCCGACGGCACCGAGGATGAACAGGATGATGCCGATGACCAGGAGGATCCAGCCGATGGTGACCAGAAGGGGCAGCGGCAGCAAGTAGCCGGCGACGAGGAGGATGATGCCGAGGACGATCATGACCATTCCGATCAGTAGAAGCGGGTGAAACTGTCGGGGAGAGGAATTGCCCCATTCGTCAAAACCAAACCCGCCAAGCCTCACGGGTTTTTAATGAAGCGTCCCGTTGCCAGCTTCGAGCGGGTCGGGGGCCCGTCAGTACAGAATCTTGCGGATGTTCTCTTCGGCGTAGTACTCCTCGAGCTCCTGATCGCTCATCTCCGGCTTGATGGCCTTGGCCAACTGCGCCACCGTCGGNACGGCGGCGGGGTNCCAGGTCTCCGGCTTCCAGGCGTCCGATCGCAGGAACGCCTTGGGGCAGTGGAAGAACACCTCGTCGACGTCGATCTCGAGCGCCAGGATGGGCCGCTTGCCGTCGACGGCCATGGCGTCGAAGTAGTCCGCGTCGGACAGGATTCGCGCGGTGCCGTTGATCCTGAGCGTGTCTCCNCGGCCGGGGATGAGGAANACNGTGCCGACGCGNGGTCGCTGCAAGACGTTGACGAATCCGTCGACGCGCCGGTTGCCGGGCCGNTCGGGGATGGCGATCGTGGTGTCGTCGAGGATGTGGACGAACCCGGGCGGATCACCCTTGGGGGACACGTCGACCCGGCCCTCGGCGTCGGTGGTCGCCACGAAGCCCAGCGGCGAATGGGCAAGCCAGTCGCGCTGCGCGTGCGACAACCGGTCCTTNACCTTGTTGGCGGTCGCGGGCACAGGATGGCCGACGATGGCGCGCAGCTCCGCTTCGGTGGTGACTTCTCGGGTCATGGACCCATCATCCACCGGTGTCGAACCGTTTTCGTAGCTCGTTGCGGTCCAGCTTCCCGATGCCGCGGCGCGGCAGTTCGTCGACGACGTGAAGCTCTCGGGGGGCGGCCGTGCCGTCCAGGGTCTGCTCGACGTGAGCGCGCAGTTCCGCCACCGTGGGTGCCGTGGCGTTCTCGGCCAGCACCACGGCCGCGACCACACGCTGGCCCAGCCGGTCGTCGGTCACGCCGAACACGGCGCAGTCCGCGACGGAGGGATGGGTGGCCAGCGCCGCCTCGACCAACTGCGGCAGNACGGTCAGTCCGCCGGTGCCGATCGCGTCGTCGGCGCGTCCCAGGATGCGCAACCGGCCCGAATCATCAACGGCGCCAACGTCGTCGGTGCGGAACCAGCCGGGCTCGGAGAACGGGTCGGGATTCGTCGGATGCCGGTACCCCTTGGCCAGGGTGGCTCCGCCGAGGANGACGCGGCCGTCGTCGAGGCGCACTCGCACGCCGTCCAACGGCATGCCGTCGTACACGCAGCCACCGGCGGTCTCGCTCATGCCGTAGGTGCGCACCACCCGGATGCCCGCCGCCGCGGCGGCCTCTCCGACCGGCTCCGGCATCGGCCCGCCGCCGATCAGCACGGCGTCCAGTTCGGCCAACGCCGCCGTGGCCGCCGGATCGCCGAGCGCCTTGGCCAACTGCACCGCCACCAGGGAGGTGTACCGCGGGCCCGANCCCAACGCCTCCACCGCAGAGGGCAGTTCGGCGACGTCGAAGCTGGGGTCGACGACCACGGGCACGGTGCCGGCCAGCAGGCTGCGCACCATCACCTGCATTCCGGCGACGTGGTAGGCGGGCAGCGCCAGCAGCCAGGTGCCCGGACCGCCGATGCGATCGTGGGTGGCCGAGGCGCTGGCGATCAGTGCCGCCGCGGTGAGCATGGCGCCCTTGGGCACCCCGGTGGTGCCGGACGTGGACACCACCAGCGCGACGTCGTCGTCGACGTCCTCGCCGATGCCGAGTGAGGAGGTGAGCGATTCGGCCGACCGGACGTCGGCTGGCACGGGCAGGATCGCCGGGTCCCGGCCGTCGAGGACGCCCTCGAGGACCGCGAGCAGCGGTTCGGGCGAGGGGATCGGCGGTATGACGACGGCGCGCAGGGTGGCTATGCGGAACCCTCACCGTCGTCGGTGATCGCGGCGTCGCTGTCGCGCGGGTCGTCGAGCGGCCAACCCTTGGCGGCCAGCCGGGCTCGCACCCGTTCCACGTCGTCCTCCTGCGGGAGTTCGTCGGTCATCTGGGTGATGAGCACGCCGATGTCGATGTGGTCGAATTCGCCACGGTTCATCAGATCCTGGGCCACGGCCTTCACTTCGTCGTTGGACAGGCGCCGGTTGAGCAGGGACATGAGCGGCACCCGATCCGGGCCCGGGACGCCCTCGGGGTAGCCCGCGGTGATCCAGGCGACGATCTTTGCGAGAAATGCGTTCACGAGTCGACTCCCCTTATGGCCGCGGCGAGATTGCTGCCGCGGCGATGTTCCGATGGTAGATGTGCCATACGACGGTTGTCCCGGCGCGGCGTCCCGCGGGTGAGTTTTCAAGTTTCCAGACGAACGCGCCCCACCCTTTGGATGAACAGTGGGTGAACAGGTCAGAGGGAGCGCCAAAAGCCCAGGTGAGGCGTGTGATTCAGTCGACCACCGGCTGGTCAAAACAACCTGAGAAGCCTCACAATTTCAGCCATGGACACAACCATGATCATCTTGGTGTTGTTGATCGCCACCGCGTTGGCGTTCGACTTCACCAACGGCTTCCACGACACGGGGAACGCCATGGCGACCTCGATCGCCACCAACGCCCTGAAGCCGAAGACCGCCGTCATCCTCGCCGGGGTCCTGAACCTCGTCGGCGCCTTCCTCTCCGTCGAAGTCGCGGTCACGGTGACCACCTCGGTCCTCAAGATCCAGGACGGCAAGACCGGGTCGCTCGTCTCGGGCATCGACTCGTCGACCGGACTGACCATCATCTTCGCCGGCCTCATCGGTGGCATCCTGTGGAATTTGCTCACCTGGCTGTTCGGCATCCCGTCGAGCTCCTCGCACGCCCTGTTCGGCGGCCTCATCGGCGCCGGCCTCGCGGCCCTGGGCCTGGCCGGGGTCAACTGGAGCGGCGTCTTCGCCAAGGTGATCCTGCCCGCGCTGGCCGCCCCGTTCATCGCCGGTCTGGTCGCCGCCTGCGGCACGTGGTTGGTCTACCGCTTGACCCGCAAGGTCAACAAGAAGCGTCGCGAGGACGGCTTCCGCTGGGGCCAGATCGCGACCGCCTCGCTGGTCGCGCTGTCCCATGGCACCAACGACGCGCAGAAGACGATGGGCGTCATCGCTCTGGCGCTCATCACCACCGGCCACCTGACCGGCGACGTGAAGAAGGACGGCCTGCCGTTCTGGGTCATCGCCTCCTGCGCGCTGGCGATCGGCCTCGGCACCTACATCGGCGGCTGGCGCGTCATCCGCACCCTCGGCAAGGGTCTCGTCGAGATCGAGTCGCCCCAGGGTCTGGCTGCCGAGGCATCGTCGGCAGCGATCATCCTGAGCTCGAGTGCCGCCGGCATGGCCCTGTCCACCACGCACGTCGCCACCGGCTCGATCCTCGGTAGCGGTGTCGGCAAGCCCGGCGCGCAGGTGCGCTGGGCGGTCGCGGGCCGCATGGCCGCCGCGTGGCTCATCACGCTGCCCGCCGCGGCTCTGGTCGGGGCGCTCTCCTACTGGCTGTCGAGCGTCGTGAAGTCGGCCTCGGGATCCGATCTGGCCGGTGACGGGCTCATCTTCGTCATCCTGGCCGGGCTGTCGGGCTTCATGTACTGGCGCGCCCAGCAGCAGAAGGTCGACCACAACAACGTCAACGCGGACTGGGACGACGCCACCAACTCCGTCGTCCCCGTCGCCGACGCCCAGGGCAGCGCCGTGAAGCCCACGGCATCGGTCTGAGGCCGGACGAGACATAGGGAACTGACATGACGTATCTCGAAGCGATTCTCAAGGTCCTGGCCGTCGGCCTGATCCTCGGCGCCGGACTGCCCGCGGTCTTCGCGGTCGGGCTGATGGCCTTCGCGAAGGGCTCCGGAGGGGCCGAGGCCGACGGCACCACGACGGCGCCCAACCCGGCGTTGAAGTTCGTGGGGCTGCTCCTGTTCGCCGCCGTCGCCGCGGTGATCGTGATCGCCATCCTCTACATCACCAAGGCGACGATCATCCACCACTTCGGCTTCAACCCCGTCCCCTTCCTCCCCAAGTGAGCTGACTGACCATGACCGAGAACAAGGGCCTGCTCGAGAACGTCGTGACCTGGCTCAACGCCGGTTATCCGGAGGGCGTGCCACCCAAGGACTACTTTCCGTTGTTGGCGCTGCTGAAGCGGTCGCTCACCGAGGACGAGGTCGTGAAGGCTGCGCAGTCCATCCTGCGAAACATCAACGGCGACACCGTGACCGAGGCCGAGATCCACGCCGCGGTGCAGGGCGTCATCGACAAGGAGCCCAACCCGGAGGAGATCCACCAGGTCGCGTCGCGGCTGGCGTCGGTGGGCTGGCCGCTGGCCACCGCGACACGCTGAACCTGGAGCGTCCCTAGCTCCTGGGGTCGCGGCGCAGCGGGTGGGTCGGCGGCACCTGGACGAAGATCAGGGTGCCGCCGTCGGGGTCGACGACGTGCATCTCGTGCAGACCCCACGGTTCCTCGGCGGCCGCCCTGGCGATCGCCACGCCCCGGCCCTCGAGTTCGGTCTGCGTGGCGTAGACGTCGCGCACCTGAAGCCACAGCGCACCGGCGCTTGGCCCGGCCGTGCCGTGATTGGCCAGTTCGATCAATGACTGTCCGGCGTAGAACACCGTGCCTGCGCCGTACTCGCGCGCGATCGCCAATCCGATGTCGTCGCGGTAGAACTGGAGCGAGCGTTCGTAGTCGGCGGGTCGAAGCAGGACGCGACTCGCCAGGATCTCCATGCCTGCCGTTCTAACACGAGTCCGCCGCGGGCCGGTCTACGTGGGCTTGACCCGCTGCCGCTTCATGACCGCGTCGACCGCCGCCGGAGCGAAGCTGTTCACCGCGTGGGCCGTGACGGCCATCCGCGGGGCGATGCGCACCGGCCGGCGTCGCACGGCGGTGACCATCCAGTCCGCCGCCTCCTCGGCCGAGAGGCCCGGCATCCCGTCGAAGGCCCGGGTGGGGGCGATCATCGGCGTCTTGACCAAGGGATAGAACAGCGTCGTCGAATGCACGCCGTCGGCGGCCCACTCGGTCTCCACGACGCGGCTGACGGCCGTCAACGCCGCCTTGGAGGCGTTGTAGACGGCGAACAGCGGGGAGGATTCGTTGAGTACGCCCCAGGTCGAGACGTTCACGACGTGCCCGTCGCGGCGCTCCCGCATGCCGGGGCCGAAACCGCGGATCAGGCGCAGCGGCGAGTAGTAGTTCAGCGCCATCGTCCGCTCGACGTCGTGCCAGCGCTCCAGCGATTCGGCCAGCGGCCGCCGGATCGACCTGCCGGCGTTGTTGACCAGCACGTCGACGCCACCGAACCGTTCGTCGACGTCGGCCACCAGGGCGTCGACGGCGTCGAGGTCGGACAGGTCGCAGGCGATCGCGGTCGCCTCGCCACCGGTCGCCTCGATCTGCTCGACCACCTCGTCGAGCAAATCCTTGCGGCGGGCCACGACGATCACCCGGGCACCCTCGGCGGCGAGCTTCACCGCGCCCGCGGCACCGATGCCCGACGAGGCGCCGGTCACCAAGATTCGCTTGCCGGCCGGTTCGACCTCGTGGCGCGGCCCGAGCAGTTGCGCCGCCAGCGGGGGGCGCATGCTCGCGAGCAGCAGGGTGTCGGCGAAACGGCGAAGGGGGCTCTTGCTCACGGCAGAGCCTATGTCGGCGGCGAACTGCCCGAGACTGGCGACCGCCAACGTCTGCTGCTCGCCGAACTCCTCGAACGTCATGGCCGGCACGAACCCGAGCCGGCGGGCCAGCCTCAGTGAGCGGACGTTGGCGCTCTGGGTGACGACGATGACCGGTTCGTCGCGCAGTTCGGCGGCCGCGGTGCGCAGCAGCGCGCTGGCCGCCCGGTAGGCCAGCCCGCGTCCCCAGTGGCGACGGTCCAGCGTGTAGGCCAGCTCGAGTTCTTCACCCGACGGGCCGAGGTGGCCGGGGTGGTGCAGGCCGCGGCGCGTCAGCGACACCGTTCCCATGAACGCGTCGGTCTCGGCGTCGGCGATGACATAGGAGCCGGCCGAGACGGTGGCGGCCGCGACCCCGGCTTCGTCCAGATCGCGGATGACGGTGCCGCGGGGTTGAGCGCCGCCGAGATGGGCGTGCACGTCGGGGTCGACGAGGTGGTCGATGATCGGGCGACGATCGTCGTCGCGGGCCTTGCGCAGCACCACGACACCGGCGTCGATGCGCAGCGCGCCGAGGGTGCTCACGCGTCCTGCCGCGGTGAGGCCCGCAGGACGCAGCGCGCGTAGCCGATCCAGCCGACGACCGTGGCGACGCCGCCGACGCCGAGAAGGACCAGCGGCGCCGCGGCGACGTCGACGGCCACCGAGCCGCTGCCGGGCACGTGGCGGTCCACCGCGCGCATCACGAGGAAGGGCAGGACGGCCGCGGCGAAGGTGACCATGGCGCCGACGACCGCGAGGCCGAAGGCGCCGCGGACCGCGCCGTAGATCATCGATCCGGCCGACGCCAGCACCGGTACCGCCAGGGGTAGGGGACGGAACCCGGCGTCGACGTCGCCGGTGGTGCTCCACGCACCCCAGCCCGCCATGTCGGCCGAGCCGCCCACGGCCTGCGCGGAGTACCAGGGCAGGACGAGGGCGACGACGACGGCGAGCACGCCAAGGGCGCCGAGCGCCCACCTGGTGACCATGGCTTCGATGACGTGCCCCCTCGCGAGCTCGGCGCGTTGACGTTCGCTCACCGAACGGTAGCGCGCCCAACTCGGGGGCTCTCGGCTAGCCGACGCCCTCCAGGACGTCGGTCTCGGTGTTGCCGATGTTGGCGAGGATTTCGGGTCGTCGTGCCACGCGGAACCGGTACCACGCCACCGCGGCGATCATGGTGACGAGGAACAGGTAGGGGATGACGTTGAGCGGCCACGCGGGCACCGGCCACACGTTGGCGAAGAACACGTACGCCATGGCCAGCACGACGACGGTCGCGCACGTCCACACCAGACGGTTGGGAACGGCTTCGCGCCGGGTGTAGACGACGCACGCGACGGCCACCAGCGCGTAGGCCACCATGTACCCGTAGGTGCCGTAGGTGTCCACCCACACCACGATCTGCATGGGGTCGACGCCCGCGCCCAACAGGATCAGGTTGAGCGCGACGGCCGACGGCCCGGCGATCAGCAGCACGCGATGCGGGGTCAGGTGACGGTCGTGGGTGCGGCCGAAGTGGTCGGCGACCACTCCCTCCTTGCCCATCACGTAGACGATGCGGCCGACGACGTTCAACGGTGCGACGACGACGGCGAAGAAGGACGCGCCGACGCCGAAGACGAGGATCGGCGCGAACCAGGACGGCATGCCGATGATCGTGGCGATGTCCTCCAGCGGACTGGCGCTGGTGGCCAATCCCTCACCGAGGACGGCGATTTGGGTGTAGGCCGCGAAGACGTAGAGGACGCCGACGGTGACCGCGCTCCACATGATCGCGCGCGGAATCGTGGTGTAGGGGTTCTTGGCCTCCCGGCCGAGCGCGTCGGCGGAGGAGAAGCCGACGAAGCCGAGGATGCCGAGGACCATGCCCACCGCGACGCCCTGCGGCGGCGCGGCGTCGAGGGTGAATTGCGAGGGGTCCCAGGCGTCCGGCCCAGCCCAGACCAGGGCGAGCACCAGCAGGATGACGATGATGGTCACCGAGACCAACTCCAGCACCAGGGACACGCGCGCCGAGAGGCGAATGCCGCGGATGGTGAACAGCGTTGCGAGACCGCCGAGTACGACGGCGAGCGCGAGCTGCCACCCGAGCCCTTCGGCTGGCACGCCGAGCAGGACCAGGAACTGGTTCATGTAGGACACGGCCCCGCCGAGTGAACCGGCGGTGATGCCCCAGCAGCCGACGACGAGCGCGATGCCCGCCAGGTAGGCGCCGGTGGGACCGAGGCCCTTGGCGACGTAGGTGTACAGGGATCCGGCCGAGGCGTGCCGCCGCGCGAACACCACGACGCAGTAGCCGACGGCCAGGATGACCAGCGTGGCGAGCCCGAATGACAGCACCGTGCCGTTGCCGGCGCCGAGGTAGATCGCCGCGGCGGTGAAGGCGATGACGGCACTCGGGGCGATGTTGGCGATCGCCTGGGCGGACACCTCGGGGGCGGACATCACCCCGCGGCGGAGTCCGGCGTCGGTCGGCGTCTGGGTGGGGGAGGGTGGAGCAGACATGGCGAACTCTCCGTTGGACGGCGGGGTGGTGAGGGGGAGACGGATCAGGGGGCGGGCTACGGAATCAGCAGAGTGCGCAACGCTTCCCCGGTCTCGAGGTCGGCGAAGGCCTCGGCGGCCTCGGCCAGTGGACGGTGCGCCGAGATCAGCGGATCCAGCTTGAGCTGGCCGTCCATGTATCGGTCCACCAGTGCGGGAATGTCGATCGACGGGCGGACCGACCCGTAGTTCGAACCCAGGATGCGTTGATCGGCTTCGGCCAACACCAGCGGTTCGAACGACGCCTTTGCCCCGGTGGGCGGCAGGCCGACGATCACCGCGGCGCCGCCGAGGCCGAGCATTTGGATTGCCTGCTCAGTGGTCGACGTGCGGCCGATCGCGTCGAAGGCGTAGTCGACGCCGTCGGGCAACAGGTCGAACAGTTGGGTGACGACGTCGCCACCGCTCGCGTCGATCCGGTCGGTGGCCCCGAATTGCATTGCCAATTCCGTCTTTCCGGGAAGCACGTCGATGGCGATGATCCGTTCGGCCCCGGCGAGCCGGGCGCCCTGGACGACGTTGAGACCGACGCCGCCGCAGCCGATCACGGCCAGCGTCGACCCGGGTTCGACGGCGGCGGTGTTCAGAACGGCCCCGACGCCGGTGGCGACCGCACAGCCGACGACGGCGATCACGTCGAGCGGCGCGTCGTCGCGCACCTTGATCGCGCCCGACGCGGGGACGACGACCTCCTCGGCGAACGAGGAGACGCCCAGGTAGTGGTGGATCGACTCACCGTCCTTCGACAGGCGGGAGGTGCCGTCGTAGAGGACGCCCTTGGGGGCCACGACGGTGGCGGCCTTGTGGCAGCGCGCTTCGTGGCCCGATCGGCAATACCGGCACTCCCCGCAGGGCGGCACCCAGCTGAGCACCACGTGGTCGCCGACGGCCAACGAGGTGACGCCCTCGCCGAGTTCGACGACCACGCCGGAGCCCTCGTGGCCCATCACCAGCGGCGCAGGGGCGTCCCACTCGCCGCGCTTGACGTGCAGGTCGGAATGGCAGACGCCGGCGGCGGCGATCTTCACTCGAACCTCTCCAGCCTTCGGGGCGGCGAGGTCGACGTCGGCGACCTCGATCGCGGTGTCGGGATCGCGGAAGACGATGGCTTTCATGCGGCTCCAAGTTCGGGGGCGGTCGAATCCGGCTGATCGTAGGCATGGTGACGCCTCGGAAGCACTGTGAAAGATGGTGGACACGGGTTGGTCGATTCGACATTTCGTACACTTCCGGGATGGCCCGCGACCTGTCTGCCGTGGCTCGCGTCCTGAGTGGCGATCTGTGCCTGAGTGGACCGGTGGCGGCGTCGACGCCGGTGGACGCCGCCGTGCGACTCGACGAGTTCGCCGTCGTCGGCCACCCGTCGTACGCCACCCTTGTCGTCGGGTCGGCAGCGGCCGTCGNNGCAGCCGTCGCCGACGGCCGCTCCGAGACGCTGTCCGGAGCGGTTCTCGTCGTCGCNGGTGACTCCGATGATCTTCGAGAGTCGCTGCGCGCGAACGGATTGTCGGCGATCCTCGTTCCGCGTCGCGACGACGAGTTGCTCTACGCGCGCCTGGTCGCGCTGCTCGCCGCCGATCAGGCCGCCGAAGACCGACTGGTCACCACGGGCACCAAGGTGCTCACCCAGGTCGCCCGTCGCGGTGGTGCCGAGGCGGTGGTCGCGCAGCTGGCGCATCGCATCGACGGCTGGGCGGTCCTGCTCGACGCCCACGGGCAGATGATCACCACTGCCGGCGCGGGCGGCCTGCACGTCGAGGACGCGGTGACCGTGGCGTTGCAGCGGCCGGTGCGGCTGCGCCACCGTGGCCTCCAGGTGCACGTCGTCGGGTCTGACGACGACCTGACCGGCTACCTGGTCATCTCCTCACGCAACGCCTCGACCAGCCGCAGCCGCGATCTGGCCTCACAGGCGGCCGCGTTGCTCGACCTGGTGTTGCGCACGCACGACTACACCGGCACCGAGCGATTGGGCCGCGAGGTCATGATGGGCACGCTGCTGGCGGGTGGGCAGCCGGCCGTGGCGCTGCTGCGGCGTTGGGGTGTGCACGAGCGGTCGTTGACGGCGTTCGTCCTGTCGGCGCGTTCGAGGTCGGTCGACCTCGAGCGGGTGGTGATCCGGTGGCTCGACGAGCTCGGCGCGGTCCACATGGTGACCGCCGAGCGGGGTCGCGTTCACGGTTTCGTCCGCGACGAGCAGTCGGCCGCCCTCGCCGAGCGGGCCAGAGGCTCCACCATGGTGCCGCGGTTGCCGTTGCGGCTGGGCCTGGGCACCCCGGCGCCCACCGACGCACTGACCCGCAGCCTGACCGAGGCGCGCCAGGCGCACGAGGTGGCCGTCGCCGACGGCCGCGACGTCGTCGGCTACCAGGCGCTGCCGACGGTGGCCTATGTGCTCGACCGGCTCGACCCGGTCGACGGCGAACGCCTGGCGGCGGTGCTCGACTCGCTTCGTGACGAGGCGGGACACCACGGGGAACTAACCGGCACGTTGCGAACTTTCCTGTCGCACAACGGTGTGTGGGGTATGGCGGCCGAACGCCTCGGCGTGCATCGCCAGACCCTGACCAATCGCATTCGTCGAATAGAGGACGTGACGGGGTTGTCGATGTCCAGTCCCGACGATCGCGCTGCAGCGTGGCTCGCTCTGCGCGCGCTCGACCGCCAACCTCCCTCGCTCAGGACGTGAGCTTGCGGGCCGCCGCCTCCACGGTCTCCTCCGACAGCAGGACCGTCAGCGCGGCGTCACCGAGGGGAATGAAGCTGTCCTCGCTGGCGACCCTGGCGATCGCGCCGGTGTACCCGGCGTCGACCAGCGCGGCCAGCACCCCTTCGGAGACGCCGCCGGTGGCCCTCGTCTCGTCGACCACCAGGGTGCGGCCGGTCGCGGTGGCCTCGCGCAGCACGTCGGCCACCGGAAGTGGTGCCAGCCACCGTAGGTCGACCACACGGGCCGAGATGCCGTCGTGGTGTAGGCGCCGGGCGACCCGCAGACTCATCGGGACGCCGTTGCCGAAGGTGACGATGGTCAGGTCGGTGCCGTCCCCGTAGGTGCGGGCGCTGCCGACCGGGACGGCCTCCCTCGGATACGGGGTGACCCACTGGTCGTCGCCGGGCTCGTGGAGGTCTCGAACGTGGTACAGCGCAATGGGTTCCAGGAAGACGCACAACGTGCCCGCCGTGCGGGCCGCGGCGGCGCAGGTGCGCATCATGGCGGCGGCGTCATCCGGGCGAGACGGTGAGGCGATCACGATGCCCGGGATGTCGCGCAGTGCGCCGACGGCGTTGTCGTTGTGGAAGTGTCCGCCGAAACCCTTCTGGTAGCCGTAGCCGGCGACGCGCACGATCATCGGGTTGCGGTACTGCCGGTCGGAGAAGAATTGCAGGGTGGCGCCCTCACCGCGAATCTGGTCGGCGGCGTTGTGCAGGTAGGCCAGGTACTGGATCTCGGGGATCGGCAGCAGCCCGGCCAGGCCGGCGCCGAGGGCGAGCCCGAGGATGGCCTGCTCGTCGAGCAGGGTGTCGAAGACCCTTGCGGGACCGAACCTTTGCGCCAGTCCACGGGTGACGCCGTACACGCCGCCCTTGCGGGCGACGTCCTCGCCGAAGACGAGAGCACCCGCGTCGTCGCCCATCACCTCCACCAGGGCCCGGTTGACCGACTGCGCGAACGTCAGGGGAGTCCGGTCGCCCTCGGCGGCGGGGCCGGGCGTCGCGGCCACGGCCTCGGCCAGGCCCTCGCGCAGCGGGCGCATCACCGCGGCCGCACTGTCGAGCTGCGCCAATTCGGCCACCTCGCCGGCGATGTCGAGCACCTTGGTGCGCGTGGCCTCGTAGCGCTCGAGGATCTCGGCGGGCGCCACGCCGGCGTGCTCGACGAGCAGTCGCGCGGTCCGTAGCACCGGATCGCGGTCGTAGTCTCCCGCGATCTCGGCCGGGGTGCGGTAGGCCGCTTCGACGTCGGATCCGGCGTGGCCCATCAGTCGCACGGTGCGCAGGTGCAGGAACGCGGGTTTGCGGTTCTTGCGCACCCAGTCGGCGGCCCTGGTGGCGACGGCGTGGGCGTCGAGGACGTCGGATCCGTCGGCGGCGAAGTACTGCAGCCCGACCCGGGTGCCGAAGGTCGCCGCGATCCAGCCGGTCGGGGTCTTGGTGCTGATGCCGATGCCGTTGTCCTCGCAGACGAACAGCAGCGGCAGCGGAAGTCCTTGATAGGCAGCATGAGTCGCGGTGTTGAAGGCACCCGTCGCGGTGGAGTGGTTCGCCGACGCGTCGCCGAGGCTACAGACGGTGACGGCGTCTCGCGGCCACGGTGTGTCGATTCCGAGCTTGGCGGCCCGGCCGATGGAGAACGCCACCCCCACCGCGCGGGGCAGGTGGGAGGCGATGGTCGAGGTCTGCGGGATGACGTCGAGATCGTGGCGACCGAAGACCTTGTGCCTGCCCCCGCTGATCGGCTCGTCGGTGGCCGCGCACATCCCCAGCAGCACGTCGCGCAGCGCATCGCCATCGTCGACCTGCCGGGCGCGCTGCAGGAAGAAGCCGCCCGAACGGTAGTGCAGCAGAGCGGGATCCGTGGGCCGCAGGGCCGCGGCGACGGCGGCGTTGCCCTCGTGGCCCGACGATCCGATGGTGTAGAAGCCCTTGCCGCGCGAGCGCAACCAGCGCGCCGCCAGGTCGAGGTGGCGGCTGCCCAGTTGCGAGTCGAACAGGTCCGTCACGTCCCGCACGGTCAGCGTGGACGTCGCCGCGATGGGTCCGTCGGGATCGGCGCGGTGAGCACCGATGCGCATCCGGCCCACCGCGTCGAGGAAGTGCTCGTCGATCTTCTCGGCCATGGCGTCGCCCTAGAAGTAGCGGGGGAAGCTCGACCAGTCGGGGTCGCGCTTCTCCAGGAACGCGTCGCGACCCTCGACCGCCTCGTCGGTCATGTAGGCCAAGCGCGTGGCCTCGCCGGCGAAGACCTGCTGGCCGACCAGCCCGTCGTCGAGCAGGTTGAAGGCGAACTTGAGCATCCTGATGGCCTGCGGCGACTTGCCGTTGATTTCGTGCGCCCATTGCAGCGCAACGGTTTCCAGCTCGGCGTGGTCGACGACCTCGTTGACCGCACCCATCGCGAACATCTGCTCGGCGGTGTAGGGCCTGCCGAGGAAGAAGATCTCGCGGGCGAACTTCTGGCCGGTCTGCCGCGCGAGGTAGGCGCTGCCGTACCCGGCGTCGAAGCTGCCGACGTCGGCGTCGGTCTGCTTGAAGCGCGCGTGTTCGCGGCTGGCCAACGTCAGGTCGCAGACCACGTGCAGGCTGTGCCCGCCACCGGCGGCCCAGCCGTTGACCAGACAGATCACCGGCTTCGGCATGAAGCGGATCAACCGCTGCACCTCGAGGATGTGCAGCCGGCCGGCCTGCGCGGGATCCACCGTGTCGGCGGTCTCGCCTGCCGCGTACTGGTATCCGCTGCGTCCCCGGATGCGTTGGTCACCACCGGAACAGAACGCCCACCCGCCGTCCTTCTCCGAGGGCCCGTTGCCCGTCAGCAGGATCACCCCGACGTCGTTGCTCATGCGGGCGTGGTCGAGCACGCGGTACAGCTCGTCGACGGTGTGGGGGCGGAAGGCGTTGCGTACCTCGGGACGGTCGAAGGCGATGCGCACGGTCGGCTTGGGGACCCCGTCGACGACGTGTCGGTGATAGGTGATGTCGGTCAGCTCGAAGCCCGCCACGGGCTGCCACACGGTCGGGTCGAACGGGTTGTCAGAACTCACCCGGTTGACTGTAGCCAGCGCTACAGCGGGTCGAAGCGGAAGACCGCGCAACGGCCGGCGAGCGCCTCGAATTCATCGGGGTTGGGTCCGGTCACCAATCCGGAGCGCGTCATGAAGCTCACCCCGGTGGGCACCAGGACGGGGAATTGGCGCAACAGGGGGCGGGCCTGGTCGGGGGAGAGTTCCACCACGCGCACCGTCTCGCTGGTGCGGCCCTGCGTCAGCGTCGCCTCGCCGGCGGCGCGGAGGTTCTTCACCCAGTCGGCCTTCGGGAAGCCGCCCACGACGTAGCGCTTGCCGTCGACGGTGAACGGGGTGACCGGCGTCGGCCGCGGCACACCGGAGTTGCGGCCCGTGACGTTCAGGACGATGGGACCCTCGCGCATCAGGCCGAGCCGCATCGCGGTCATCATGACCTTGTTCATGGGCTTGAGCCACCACGGTGGGCGAATGTCCTCGTCCCTGGGCATGTTCGCGAGTCTAGACCGCGAGCCCCGCGCCGTGAACGGCCTCGATCAGCCCATTCGGGCGCTGGGCGGTGGGCAGCGGGTCGACGAGGGCGAAGCGGCAACCCACCGCGACGGCCCCTCCGTCGGCCTCCTCGCTGTCACCGACCATCAGCGCGTCCTGCGCCGCGACGCCCACCCGCTCCAGCGCGATCTGGAAGATCTCGGCGGTGGGTTTGACGGCGCCCACCTCGTAGGACAGCACGAACTCGTCGACGTCGTCGGCGACGCCGAGGGTGACGAACGCCGGCCGGATGTCGAACGCGATGTTGGACACCACCGCGGTGCGCACACCCTGGCCGTGCAGACCGGCGAGCACGGCGGCGGTGTCGGGGTACGGCGTCCAGCTGGCCGGGTCGACGACCCTGTCGTAGAGCGTCGCGGCGTGGTGGTCGGCGACGCCGGATTCGCGCAGCACGTGCAGGTAGGCCTCGCGGTGCAGGTGGGGTTCGAGGTCGCGGTTGCTCCAGGCCCGCCGGGCCCGCTCGTCCATGTCGACCGAGGCGCCGGTGGGTGCGGTCAGGCGCCGCATCAGCTCGGCCTGAACGTGTCCGTCGACGGCCTGCTCGTCGACCTCGATGCCGGCGAACCAGCTGTCGTCCTCCTCGAGGCGGAACAGGGTTCCCGAGAAGTCGAAGAGCACCGCGCGTGGAATGGTCACGGCGCTCATTGTGCCCTGACCCCCACCGGGCGCCGAGCGTGAAGGAATGCGCGACGAAGGCGGCGAACGTCGCGAACTACTTCACCTTCGCGCACGGGTCACACGTAGCGACTGCGGCCCGCCGCGGCCCCGGCGGCGACCTGGACCACGTACACCACCAGGAACATCGCGAACGGAATGGTCCAGCCGTCGGACACGTCGTGCAGCAGGCCGAACAGGAACGGGCCAAGCCCGGCGAACAGGTAGCCGAAACCCTGTGCCATTCCGGACAATTGGGCGGTGTCCTCCGCGTTGCGGGCCCGCAGCGCGATGACCGTGAGCGCCAGCGAGAACGCGCTCATGCCGATGCCGATCAGCACGCTCCACACCCACGGTGCGGCGGCGGGGGCCACCAGAAGCCCGACCGCCCCGCCGAAGCCCAGCACCCCGAGCCCGACGATCCACCCACTCTGGTTCGGTGAGCGGGCCGCCAGCGGGGAGATCACCAGAGCGACGGGAACCCCGATCAGCGACACCAGGCCGACGAGGATGCCGGCCTGCACCTTGCCGATGCCGTTGTCGATGAATATCTGTGGCAGCCAACCCATCACGATGTAGGCCAGGAACGCTTGGCAGCCGAAGAACAGCGTCACCGTCCACGCCAGTCGGTTGCGTAGCAGCGACCGCCGTTGGCCCGTGGGTTCGGTGGAGGCCGCCCACGTTCCGCGGTGCCGCCGGGAGGCGGGCAGCCACGCCAGCAGGGCCAGCGCGGCGATCGCCGCCCATGCCGCCAGGGCCATCCGCCAGCCACCGAGCGGTTCTTCCAGGCCGGGCGTGACCGCCGATCCCAGGGCGCCGCCGCCCTGCAGCGCGGCGGTGTAGATGCCGGTCATCAGGCCGACGCGGGTCGGGAAGGACCCCTTGATGACGACGGGGATGAGGACGTTGATCAGGGCGATGCCCGCGCACGCCAGCAGTGTCGCGCCGATGACGACGTGCGGGCCGTCGACGGTGCGCAGCACCAAACCGGCGGTCAGCACCGCCAGTGCTCCTGAGATGACGCGGCCGAGGCCGAAACGGCTCGACAGCCGGGGCGCGGTCAGACCGGCGGCGGCGAAGCACAGTCCGGGCATGGTCGTCAGCAGCCCGGCCCAGGTCGCCGACGTCCCCAACTCGTCGCGCATGTCGCCGAGCAGGGGAGCGACGCTGGTGACCGCGGGCCGAAGGTTGAGGGCGACCAGGATGACGGCCACCGCGAGCAGCGTGCCGCCGGCGGCGGTGACGCCGGAGGGCGCGACCGCGGCGGCGGACGGGTCGAGCGCGACCGTGGCCTCGGGTCGGAAAGTTTCGTCCTGCTCGTCGCCACGCACGCTGCTACTGTGCCATACATCCCATGATTGGTTGAAAGGATGTCGCTGTGCCCTTGAGCACTGCCCGGCGAATGGGCCTGGTCGACCAGGTCATCGAGCAGCTGCGGCAATCGATCGGCAGCGGAGAGTGGCCGGTCGGTGGGCGCATCCCCAACGAGACCGTCCTCGTCGAATCACTGGGCGTCGGCCGCAACACCGTGCGTGAAGCGGTCCGCGCGCTCGCTCACGCCGGGCTGCTGGAGGTCCGTCAGGGTGACGGCACCTACGTGCGGGCGACCAGCGAGGTGTCGGGCGCCTTACGCCGGCTCTACGGCGCGGAGCTTCGCGAGGTGCTGGAGGTGCGCCGCGGCCTTGAGGTGGAGGGCGCCCGGCTCGCAGCCAGCCGGCGCACCGCCGCCGACGTCGCCGAGATGCGCCGGCTGCTGGTGCGTCGGGACGCCTGTTTCGACGCGGGGGACACCGACGACTTCGCCCGCGCCGACACCGAATTCCACCTCGCGGTCGTCGGCAGCGCCCACAACGCGACGCTGACGGAGCTGTACCGCGGACTCGTCGAGGCCGTCACCGCGAGCGTCGCGGCCACCCACGAGGCACCCGTGGAGATCGTCGACCACGGCGCCCTGCTGGACCTCGTCGAGGCCGGCGACGCCGACGGCGCCGCCCGCCTGGCGGGCGAGCTGATCGACCGCATCCTCGACGGCCTGCCCGCCTAGCCGACGCGGCGCTCGGAACCCTCCCAGAACTGCGCGCGGACGGCCTTCTTGTCGGGCTTGCCCAGCGCGGTCACCGGCACCGAGTCGACGACGATCACCTGCTTGGGCGACTGCACCGAACCCTTGCGTTCCTTCACCGCGGCCTGGATCTCGGCGGTCATGGTGGCCACGGCGGCCTCGTCGGACTTCGCGTCCGGTCGCAACACCACGACGGCGGTGACGGCCTCGCCCCACTTCTCGTCGGGCGTTCCGATGACGCACACCTGCGCGATCGACGGGTGTTCGGCGAC
>Ga0055540_1000249_pt1 | contig 49180 bp, 46 predicted proteins | sample AraplaCvi_mMS_r2_2_FD_55040 | JGI IMG/M metagenome (GOLD analysis project Ga0055540, IMG submission 55040) | Arabidopsis root microbial communities from North Carolina, USA - plate scrape MF_Cvi_mMS_r2 | ecosystem: Host-associated > Plants > Roots > Endosphere | place: USA: North Carolina
CGATTCGGTGTGAAACTNATAGAAGTTTTGAGTACGAAAAAAGCCTGATCCCTGTGTGGGACGGAGAGGTTAGACCATGATGGACTTTGACGATTTCGGCGGCGCGCTAGCCGGGAAACCGTTGACCCAGGCTGAAAAGGCGGCGGCTGTTCTTCTCGCTATGGGAAAGGGCGTCGCCGGCCGGCTGTTGAAATATTTCACCCAGGCCGAATTGCAGACCATTATCTCATCCGCCCAGTCGCTGCGCGCCATTCCGCCGGACGAACTCTTGATGCTCGTCTCCGAGTTCGAAGACCTCTTCACCGAGGGCGCCGGACTGATGGACAACGCCAAGGCGATCGAAGCCATTCTGGAAGAAGGCCTGACGCCCGACGAGGTCGACAGCCTGCTCGGCCGCCGCACGGCGTTCCAGGCCTACGAAACCTCGATCTGGGATCGCCTCAGCGAGGCGGAGCCGACATTCGTCGCCCAGTTCCTACTGCGCGAACATCCGCAGACCGTTGCCTATATTCTTTCTATGATGCCTTCCAACTTCGGCGCCAAGGTGCTGCTGCAGCTCCCCGACAACCGCCGCGCCGACATCATGAACCGAACCGTCAACATGAAGACCGTCAGCCCGAAGGCTGCGCAGATCATCGAGAACCAGGTGATGACGCTGCTTGCCGAGGTCGAGGCAGAGCGCAATGCCGCCGGCTCGACGAAGGTCGCCGATCTGATGAACGAGCTCGACAAGCCGCAGGTCGACACGCTGCTCACCTCGCTTGAATCGATCAGCCGCGAATCCGTCAACAAGGTCCGCCCGAAGATCTTCCTGTTCGAGGATCTCATGTACATGCCGCAGCGCAGCCGCGTCTTGCTGCTCAACGACATTTCGACGGATGTGCTGACCGTCTCGCTGCGCGGTTCGCCGCCCGAGATCCGCGAATCGGTTCTCTCCGCCATCAGCCCGCGCCAGCGCCGCATGATCGAATCGGATCTGCAGAGCGGCATGGGGGGCGTCAATCCGCGCGAGATCGCCATTGCCCGGCGCGCCGTGGCGCAGGAAGCGATTCGCCTGGCCAATTCAGGCCAGATCGAACTCAAGGAAAAGGAAGGCGACGCTTCGGCAGCCGCCTAATCCTGCGAGACTGTTGACAAATCCAGCCGCCCGCAAGGCGGCTGTTGATCGCCATGCCACAGGCGACTACCCTTCCAGCAATAGGCCGCGCTCTAAAGCGCGTCGCAGGGAACCCGGTTTCCGCGACGCGCTTTAGCTCTGTGTTTTGATGCATGTCGTCATCCAAAACCGCTGCACGTGTTTGGGCGACATGCATTAGCTGCGCTCTATATCTTTGACGGAGGGCCGCGACTTGGCAGATGATGACAAGGACAGCAAAACAGAAGCCCCGACCGCGAAAAAGCAAACCGACGCCGCCGAGAAAGGCAACGTGCCGTTTTCGCGCGAACTGTCGATCTTCGCGACCATCCTTGCCACCTATATCTACCTGGTGTTCTTCCTCCCCGACAGCGTCGGGCGCATGGCTGAAACGCTGCGCGACATCTTCGATCAGCCCGACCAATGGAAGATCGAGACGGGGCCTGACGTCCTTTCGCTGTTCGTCAAGCTCGGCTGGGCCACTGCGGCGCTGCTGGCGCCCGCTTTCATCCTGTTCATGGTGTTCGGCATCGCCTCCTCCATCTTCCAGAACCTGCCGACGCCGGTGCTCGAACGCATCCGGCCGCAGGCCTCGCGCATCTCTCCCGTCAAAGGCTGGGAACGGCTCTTCAGCCTGCCAGGCCTCATCGAGTTCGGAAAATCGCTGTTCAAGGTCGTCGTCGTCGGGGTCATCCTGTTTTTCGTGCTGAGGAGCGAATATTTCAGCTCGATCGACGCAATGTTCTCCGACCCGCAGACGATCCTGGTGCGGATCTCGACGGCGATGCGCAAGATCATCATCGTCGTGCTGATCGCCACCGCGATTGTGGCGATCGTCGATGTCTTCTGGACGCGTCATCACTGGTTCACCGAGCTGAAGATGACGCGGCACGAGATCAAGGAAGAAAATAAGCAGGCGCAGGGCGACCCCTTCGTCAAGGGCCGGCAGCGCTCGCTGATGCGCGACCGCGCACGCCGGCGTATGATTTCCAATGTGCACCGGGCGACGCTCGTCATCGCCAACCCGACGCACTATGCGGTGGCGCTGCGCTACGCGCGCGAAGAAAACGACGCGCCGGTGGTGCTGGCCAAGGGCCAGGACCTCATCGCGCTCAAAATCAGGGAGATTGCCGAGAAAAACGGCATCCCGGTGTTCGAGGATCCGCCACTTGCGCGCTCCATGTTTGCGCAAGTCTCGGTCGATACTGTCATCCCGTCAGTCTTCTATAAGGCCGTTGCGGAGCTGATCCACCGGGTTTACGCCGCAGACGCCAAGAACAAACGGGTAAGATAAGCCGAATGAAAAAATGCCCTCACTCTACCCAGCGTGAAAAAATCCTCGCAGTTGCGATCAGCCCGGTCGCCACGGAACTGCGCCTTCTGGATGCTTCTGACCTTATTTCGCTGCTGCGCTTCGAGTATTACGGCAATCTTTCCGATCTCGTCGCTTCGGCGGCAGAGCTTTTCTTTCATCCGGGCACTGTGAATTTCGGCCTCGGCGGCAACTATACGCTGGAGTGGGGCGGCAAGCCCGAAGTCGTTCTCGATCTGGAAATTAAGCCGCGCGGCGTCACCGTCTATGCGCAGCTGACGCTTGCCGAAGATCACGCCGGCATCGAGATCAACCATATCGCGTTCCAGGATCCCTCGGCCGATCCCGATGAAAACACCCGCTTCCTCGAAAAGAGCCTTCGAGAATCGCGCTACAGCGTCAGCCAGGCGCCGCGTGCGCTGGCTAGCTGATTTGTCATCGAGACATGAGAGCTTTCATCCGCTCAGCTGAGCTGAGTGGGGTTCAGCTGATATAGCCGAGCCGGATCGCCTTGGCGATCGCCTGGATGCGATTGACGGAATCGAGCTTGATCGTCGCCGAGCCGAGATAGGCGTTGACGGTATGCACCGACAGGCCGAGCTTGTCGGCAATCTCTTCGCTGATGCGGCCGTCGCCGGCAAGCTGGAGACAGGCGATCTCGCGTTCGCTGAGGGCTTCGGCGGCCGCCGTGCGGCGTTCGTCGAGCGAGAGCAGATCCATCATGATATGGCAGCAGCGACCGTGCAGCTCGACGATGGTATCACTCGAGGGATCGATCTCATCGCCGGTGAAAACGATAAAACCGTTGCCGACGGCGCCGAGCCGCACCGGAAAGGCAAGGCCGGAAAAGGGCACGATCCCATCCTGCAGCCGCGTCATGAACGGCGCGAAGTCGGCAGGACCGGGGGCGGCACGGTCGCAACCGCCGGCCCATGAGAGCGGCAACAACGACTTCTCGATATGCTCGAGAAGGACATCGCCATAGGCATCCGTGAAAGCCTTGCCGAAACCGGCATTGGAAGACCCCCAGTTTTCGAGCTCGCAGACAAGGCGCTGCTTTGCCGGAATACCCGAGCCGCTGACGCGGAAGATCGCGAAGCCGTGAGCATCGGCGAGTTTCTGCATGGCAATCAGCCGCGGAAAAAGATCGGACCGGCTGGAAATCCTGTTCACACGCACCATGCGCGACTGCTCGGCACTGCTCATCGTCCTGGCTGATGGATGCGCCATGGCTCCCCCTATACGAGATTGTTGCGGACGGCGAAGGCAATGGCCTCGGAGCGGGTCTTGGTCGCCGTCTTGCGCATCACGCTGGTAATGTAGTTGTTGATGGTATTGCGGGAGATGCCGAGGATCATCGCGATCTCGTCGCTCGTCTTGCCCTCGGCGATCCAGAACAGGCATTCGAGCTCGCGGTCGGTCAATTCGAAATCGCGATCGACCCTGGTACCGCCGCAGCGCAGGAAACTCGCGACGTAACCTGCAAGCAGGCCGACATCCCGCAGGCGCTCCGGCGACAGGATGAACCCCTCGCCGAACAGGAACATCAGGGCGAGCCGCGACCGGCCGACATTGAAGGTCACGGAGCAATATTGGCGGCTGGCGCCGTCCGGCACGTCGGCATTGTCAGGCATAAGAGCAAAATTCGGCTGGAAAACCTGCATGCATTTTTCCAGCTCCGTCGAACGGGCGTAGCCGCGAACCAGATCGTTGGCGATATCCCTGACCAGGTCAAAAGGCCAATCCGACGAGACGATGAAATCGAGGCCGCTTTCCTGGAGGAGATCGCAGCGCGCCAGAAGGTAGTGCGAAGCACCGACATACTCCGTCAGCGCGCGCAGACCGGACTGCAACCTGCCAGTGTTGGCGACACCGTGCAGGCGCTGGAGCAGTTGATCGCGCGGCAACAGATCCGGCACCACAGCGCTCGCAAAATTCGACATTTGCCTCTCGCCTTTGCTCGCCTGAATTACATCCATATCCATTGGCAATGTCCTGCGGCTGAGAAACGATCAAACTCGGTGCAACAGCAATTTTTCTATAAGGGATTCAATTCGAGTCCCGCTCGAATCCCATTTCGAATCACCCAAGGGTAAGCCAGCCGATGCAAATCACCATCTCCGACTTCTAGGGATTTACTTCCACTGCCGCGCATGCACTGATTCGATGATCAATTCCAGCCCTCAAGACAAGGAGAGGCTAAGGTGATTCTGGCTGTATCGCAACTTCATTCGCGTTTTACGCGAGTCCAGGATCAGACAACTATCCCTTTACAGAAACGACACTGGGCATCGACATGAAAAAAGGCCGGTTGCCCGGCCCTTTTCTTACGCTGCTTCGTCGATCGCCCATTTCCGGAGGATTTTCGCAGCGCGTTCCTCGTTGATCTCGACCATGCGGGACAGCTTGCGTTCCGGGCCTTCCTTGACGCGGCGGTTGAAGTTGCCGTCGTCGTCGCCGAGGCTGAGAAGATCCTCGGTGCTGTCGAAGCCGAAGTCGGATCCGAAACCGTCCATGAGGGCTCCTCCGGAAGCGCCGGCTGCCGGCGCGAAGTCCGGAAGCTCGAGGCCGGCCGCCTCCGGCGTGGCGTCGCCGAGAACCGAAGAGCTGCCGTTGCCGCTGACGCTGCGCACCAGAGGCCGCAGGCCCATCCAGACCACAACAAAGGCTACCGCGACAAAGGCTAGCGAGTTGATGATGCCGGCCAGGTTGCGGCTCAGCATATCCATGACGCGAACACCACCGGTGGCGTCTTCGAGCAGCTGGTTCTCGAGGAAGTCCATCGCCGTAACGGTGACGACGTCGCCGCGCTTGGCGTCGATGCCGGACGCCGAAGCAACGATCTTCTGCATTTCCGCAAGATAGGCGTCGATCTTGGCCTGGTCGGCCGGCTCGCCGACCATCTTGGCGATGCGGCCCTTATTGACCACGACGGCGATCGAAAGCTTCTCGACCTTGTAGCTGTTGCGGGTGGTCGCCGTCGTCCGGCTGTTGATTTCGTAGTTGGTCTGCTCTTCACGCTTGTCGGACTTATCCTGCGATTCCGGTCCGGCCGAACCACCGGCCTCGGGAGCTGCCTGCGGAATGTTCTGCTCGACCGTCGTCGCGCTGTCGGACTGCTTCTGCTGCGACTGCTGGGCTTCCTTGGTGGAGCGGACCGAGCGTTCGACCTTGGATTCGGGATCGTAGGTGGTTTCCTGGATCTGCTGGGCGTCGGTGTTGAGATCGGCGGTGACGCTGGAGCGGAAGTTGTCCATGCCGAGGAAGGGTGCGAGCGCCTTGTCGATGTTGGATTCGACTTCCTGTTGGACGTTCTGGACGATGTTGAGCGAGCGGTTCAGCGAGCTGTTGCTGGCTTCGTCGCCGGACGCGAGCAGCTGACCGGCCGAATCGAGGATGGTCACGTCATCGACGTCAAGCCCCGGCACGGCCGAGGCGACGAGGTGGCGGATCGAGGTCGCAGCACTGCGCCCGGTGGTGGCGCTGGCGCGAATCATGACGGAGGCGGTCGGCTTCTGCTCCGCCTTCCGGAAGTTTCCGACCTCCGGCATGACGATATGCACACGCGCGGCTGTTATGCCCGAGATCGACTGGATGGTGCGGGCGATTTCGCCTTCCAGCGCGCGAACCCGCGTCACCTCCTGCATGAAGGAGGTCAGGCCCAGCGAGCCGACATTGTCGAAGAGTTCGTAACCGGCATTGGCGCTGTTCGGCAGGCCGCGCTCGGCAAGCAACAGGCGGGCCTTGCCCGTCATCCCCGCGGGGACGCTGATGCTGGTGCCGTCCGTGCCGACCTGGAAATCGACGTTGGCTTCGGCAAGCGCCATGCTGATCTGGTTGAGATCGGGCGAATCCAGACCGACATACAAAGTTTCCTGTGCCGGCTTGTTGACGAAAAGAGCGGCCGCAAGGACGATTGCGATGGAGACGGCACCGACGCCTCCGAGAATCATCAGGCGTGTTCGGCCAAGGGAACCGAAGTTCTTAAAGATCTGAACTAATTGATTTAACAGATTCATTCTGTTCTCGCACGATTCGTCAAAGACAAAGCAGGCTTATTGCCTCATCTGACGAATAATCGGCGAAACTTGCGCGAGCGTTTCGTAAAGGGCGCGCAGCCCCTGAAGGGCTAGAAGAAATCGAAGTCGCCGGCTGCCTTGCTCAGGGGCTGGGAATGGCCGTGGCGCGTGGCGCCGCCCAATGCCTTCTGCATCTCCGCGAGCTTGACGAGGCTGAGCGCGGTCGCAACGTCGACGGCCCAGCCGTGCGGGATTTCGCCGGTGATGGTGTCGATGAACTCGGCAAGGCCGCGCGATTTCTGCACGGCGAGATCGATGCCCTGCATGACCTTCATGGCATCCGGCGAATTCAGAATTTCGGCGCCGCCGAGATCGAGAAGCTGCGGCTCGATGCGCTCGATGAGATAGGCAACGTCGTGCAGTTCGGAAACGATGCGCATCAGGATGTCGCTCAACGCTTCAACTGGCGCAGGCGGCTCCATGACCGAATTAAACGTCATATAAAAATCCTCGCCATCAAAAAAATTCGATACTGGTTTCGACGGGCTTCGGCGGAGCGGCGGGGCGCTGCTCGAGAGCAACGGTTCTCTGCGTTTCGGCGCCGGTCAGCGGGTATTGCCGGGCACGGCCGGAGACGGGCCAAAATTCAAGCTTGCGTCCATGATCTCCGCCTGTGGAGGAGCCGACCACCGGAATGCCTTCATCGCGCAGGAACTGCATGGCAAAGGCCGCGTTCTGCTCACCGACATTGGAGAATGTCGAGATCGTTTTCGCACCGCCGAAGATCTTGGCCTCCAGCCGGTCGCGCCGGGCGCCCTGCTTGAGGAGACCGTTGATCAGCAGCTCCATCAGATGCACGCCGTAGCGCGTCGCATCGCCGCCTGACGTCGGCGAGGTCGCCGAGCCCGGCAGCAAGAAGTGGTTCATGCCGCCGATACCGGCGACAGGGTCTCTGAGACACGCAGCCACGCACGAGCCGAGAATGGTCGAGAGGACCGCATTCGGATCGCTCAGAACCTTGTACTCGCCCTGAATGATGTGCACGCGGCGGGCTGCCCCCTCAGTCATCATTTCAAGGCTCCAAACACGGCTTCGATAGCCGCTTTCATCTTCTCGATCGTGAACGGCTTGGCGAGCACGTTGTTGGCGCCGAGCTGGGCTGCCTTCTGTACCAATGCGCGGTCGCCCTGGGCGGTGAGGATGATAAAGGCCGCCTTTTTGGTGTTCGGGTTGGTGCGCACGGCCTGGAGGAAGCCGATGCCATCCATCTTCGGCATGTTGAAGTCCGAGATCACCAGGTGGTGCGGTTGCTCGGCCATGATCTTCATGCCCTGCTCGCCGTCGCCTGCAGACGTGATCTGCTTGAAACCGAGTTGGGTCAGCGCGTCGCTGAGCAGCAACCGGCTCGTCACCTGATCGTCGACGATCAGAACTTTGATTTTCTCCGCGATCGACATTTTATTCGGTCCCTTCCTTTCGGGCGGCTGTCATTTTCAATATTTCTTCACCGATGGCAGACAGGGGCAACTGCTGCTCCACGGCGCCAAGTTCATGAGCAACCCTTGGCATTCCGTAAACGACACAGGTTTTTTCGTTCTGGCCGAGTGTTCTGGCGCCGGCGTGGCGCATTTTCAACAATCCGGCGGCGCCATCGCGGCCCATGCCGGTCAAGATCACGCCGACGGCGTTGCGGCCAGCCAGTTCGGCGACCGAATCGAATAGCACGTCCACCGATGGGCGGTGACCGTTGACCGGCGCCCGGTCGACGAGACGGCAGCACGGCGCCGAGGCGTTGCTGACCTGGAGATGACGCTCGCCGCCCGGCGCCAGATAGATCTTGCCGATTTCGAGGCGGGCACCATCGGTCGCTTCCTGCACCACCGGCGCACAGAGGCGGTTCAGGCGTTCGGCGAAGCTCTTGGTGAAGGTCGGCGGCATATGCTGGGTGATGACGGTCGGCGGGCAATTGGCCGGAAACTTCTGCAGCACGGCGATGAGCGCCTCGACGCCGCCTGTGGACGAGCCGATCGCGACGATCTTGCGGCCGACGCGGAAATCGGCGACGGCGGGCGGAGGTGCCGGGGCGGCCACCGGCTGGGAAAACTGGCGCTGCGTGCGGGCGGCTGCCTTGACCTTCTCGGCGAGATCGCCGAAGGGCCTGAGTTCGCCCGGCGCCGGCTTGCCGACGCAATCGAAGGCGCCGATCTCGAGCGCTGCAAGCGACGCCTCGGCGCCGCGATGGGTCATTGTCGATACCATGATGACGGGCATCGGACGCAGGGTCATGATCTTTTCGAGGAAATCGAGACCGTTCATGTTCGGCATCTCGATGTCGAGCGTCACGACGTCGGGGTTCAGCCGCTTGATGGCCTCGCGCGCTTCCAGCGCATCGCCGGCCTGGCCGATGACATTGACCTCGGGGTCGGAACTGAGGACGGCGGTGATCAGCCCCCGCATTGTCGGGGAGTCGTCAACGACGAGAACCCTTGCCGGAGCGCTCATGCCTTCCTCCCGAGACCTTTGGCCGTGTAGCGATAGGTTGTGATGCCGATATTGTCGAAGACGTGTTTCGCTTCGCCGGACACACGCTCGGAATGGCCGATATAAAGATGACCGCCTTCCGGCAGCAGGCCGGCGAAACGCTGCCAGATCTTCATCTGCGTCGGTTCATCGAAATAGATGACGACGTTGCGGCAGAAGATGACGTCGAACTTGCCCTTGAACGGCCATTGCGCCATCAGGTTCAGTTCGTTGTAGGTGATCAGCCGCTTGACGCGGTCATCGACCTGGAACTTTCTGCGGCCCTGGATCTCGACTTCGCTGAACCATTGCTTGCGCATGGCGGGCGAAACGGTTTCGAGCGCGTTTTCGTCATAGGCGCCAGCCCGGGCGATCGCCAGGATCTTCGGGTCGATGTCGGTTGCCAGGATCTTGAAGTCGTAATCGGCGACATTCGGCATCAGCGACAGCACGGTCAGCGCGATCGAATAGGGCTCCTGCCCGTCCGAAGAGGCGGCCGACCAGATGCGCACCCTGCCGCCCGATTTCGCCCGCTGCAGAAGCTCCGGCAGGACATGGTCGCGCAGGTGGTCGAAATGATGGTTTTCGCGGAAGAAGCGGGTAAAATTGGTCGTCAGATGCGACAGCATCTCGCGGCGCGGCGCCGCACCCGCCGGCGAAGCGACGAGGTCGCAATATTCCCGGAAACCGGACAGGCCGAGATTGCGGATATGCTTCGACAGGCGCGAATAGACCAGAGACGCCTTCGTCTCGTTGAGGAAGATGCCGGCATCCGAATAGATCATCGCGGCGATCTCCGTGAGGTCGCGGCGCGTCAGCGGATATTCTCCGCTCGCCAGGACCTCGTCGGACCCCTGTCTCTGATCTTTTGCGCCCATTGCGTTCATGCGGCTTCGCTTTCGGTCTCGGGAAAGAGGGATTCGAGTTCGATCAGGCAGATCATGCGCTTCTCGATGGCAAGAATGCCGCGGGCAAATTGACGTTCGAGCTCGGAGGAAATCTCGGGCGTCGGCTGGATGGTTTCGTCGGTCACCGTCAGGATATCGGACACGGCGTCGACCAGGAGGCCGACCACCTTGCGCCGCACCTGGGCGACGATGATGACATGACGGGCCGTCGGATCGGCCGGCTTCATGCCGAGGCGGGCGGCAAGGTCGATGATCGGCAGCACCGCACCGCGCAGGTTGATGACACCGAGCATATAGCCAGGCGAGTGCGGCATCGCGGTCGCCGGGGTCCAGCCGCGGATCTCACGAACCGACATGATGTTCACGCAAAATTCCTGATCCCCGATGCGGAACGCGATCAGCTCGCGATCCCCCTCGTTCAGATTTTTTACGGCGTACGACATTCCCTTACCCTACCGCTGCTAACGACATTTCTGCTTTGAGCGACTGGCCGCGCGAGGCGCCGACAACCGCGTCGACATCGAGAATGAGAGCGACGCGCCCGTCACCGAGAATGGTGGCGGCGGCAATGCCCGGCACATGGGTGTAGTTGGCTTCCAGGCTCTTGATGACCACCTGGCGCTGGCCCTGGATGGCGTCGACCATCAGGGCGCGCTGGCCGCCGCCTTCGGATTCCACCAGAAGCGCCACGCCCTCGACCGGGTTGGCCTGGGTCGCGCGGAAGTTCAGGATGCGGCCGACATCGACCAGCGGGCAGAAGCTGTTGCGGATCGAGATCAGCCGGTGGTTCGCACCGAAGGAGTGGATCGCGGAGGCTTCCGGCTGCAGGGTTTCGACGATCGCGGTCAGCGGCACGACCAGCGTCTGGCCGGCGACGGTGACCACCATGCCGTCGAGGACGGCGAGCGTCAGCGGCAGGCTCATGGTGAAGACCGAGCCGTGGCCGGGCTTCGAGGTGATGTTGATACGGCCGCCGAGCGCCTGGATCGAACGCTTGACGACGTCCATGCCGACGCCGCGGCCGGAGATGTCGGAGATCTTGTCGGCCGTCGAGAAGCCCGGCAGGAAGATCAGGTTGTCGATTTCCTCGTCCGACAGGTTGGAATCGGCCGGGATGAGGTCGTTGTCGATCGCCTTCTGGCGGACCTTCTCGCGGTTGATGCCGGCGCCGTCGTCGGCAAGCTCGATCAGGATGCGTCCCGAACGGTGCTTGGCGGTCAGGCGAACCGTGCCTTCGGTGTTCTTGCCGGCGGCTGCGCGCTTTTCCGGCGTTTCGATGCCGTGGTCGACGGCATTGCGGATCATGTGGGTCAGCGGCTCGGCCAGCTTGTCGATAACCGTCTTGTCGACTTCGGTGTTTTCACCTTCGGTGATCAGACGGATCGACTTGCCGGTCATGTCGGCGATTTCGCGGACGATACGCGACATGCGCTGGAAGACCGGCTTCACCGGCTGGGCGCGGATCGCCATGACCGAGTCCTGGATCTCGCGGGTGAGCTGCTGCAGCTCTTCCAGGCCCATGTTGATCGAGGAGGTGCCGGTCGTGTCGTTCTCGATGACGCTCTGCGACAGCATCGCCTGGTTGATGACCAGCTCGCCGACGAGGTTGATCAGGCGGTCGACACGGTCGAGATCGACGCGGATCGTCTGGCCGGCGCCGGCGGCATTGTTCTGGGCGGCAGCAGCACTTGCAGCGGCTGCTGCGGCGGCTGCCGATTCCTTCTTTTCGACGCGGGCGGCAGCGGCGGCCATCTGCGTGACGTTGGAAGCGGTCTCGGCGGCGGCAACGGCAGCGGCGGCCTCGGCTGCGGCAGTGCCGGAAACGTCTTCCGCAGCACCCGCTTCGTCCAGGATCGACAGATCGAAGGGAACCGGCACCATCGGCAGTTCGTCGTTGCTGGTCGCCTCAGCCCTTGCTTCCTCGACCGGCTTCACCGTCAGTTCGCAATCCCATTCGGCGAATTCGAAGACGGTGCGAATGGCGTCTTCGCCCTTGTCCGTCTTGATCGTGACGTTCCAGAAGAAATAAGCGCCTTCCGGATCGAGTTCATCGAGGCCCGGCAACTCATCGCTATTGCAATAGATGGTCATCTCGCCGAGGCGCGAGAGGTCGCGCAGCAGCAGCGTGGCGTCATTGCCCTTGGAATAGAGTTCGTAGCGCGGCTTGAAGATGACTTCATAGGCCGGCATGCCGGAGCCTGCATCGCCTTCGCCGCCAAAATCGTCGAAGGAAAAGGGGACCGGCTGGAAGCCGCTGTCGTCGGTCGGCTTGGGAGCCGGCGCCGGAGCGGCGGCGGCGGGCTTTGCGGCGGCCTTGGGCGCCGGTGCCTCGGCCACTGCCGAGGGAGACGGCAATTCACCGTTGGCCAGCGCCTCGAGCTCCTTGACGAGACCGCGGCTGCGGCTTTCATCAACACTGCCGCCGTCGCGCGCAGCATTCGTCAGGTCGGCGAGCACGTCGGCCGACTTCAGCATCACCTTCAGGACGTCCTGGGTCGGCTCAAGCTTATTGGATCGAACGCAATCGAGAGTGGTCTCGAAAACATGGGCGAAGGCGACCAGATCATCAAGGCCGAAGGCGCCGGCGCCACCCTTGATCGAATGCACGGCACGGAACACCGCATTGACGGTTTCCGGATCGCGATCGCCATCATTCATTTTCAGAAGACCGGATTCCAGCTCGGCGAGCTGTTCCTCGCACTCCTGGAAAAAGATCTCTTTGATTTCGTTCATATCCATAGGAGCAAATCCTGGGTTTAAGCGGTTACACGCTCAATGGCATCGATCAGCTTGGCCGGGTCNAAAGGCTTGACGATCCAGCCNGTGGCNCCNGCCTGGCGGGCGCGGTTCTTCTTTTCCGCGTCGCTTTCGGTGGTCAGGACCAGGATCGGGATCGCCCGATATTTCTCGTTGCGGCGGACACCTTCGATGAAGCCGAAGCCGTCGAGGCGCGGCATGTTGATGTCGGTCACGATGACGTCAGGATTGGACTCTTCGAGAACCTCAAGACCCTCGACGCCGTCTTCCGCCTGAATCGTCTCGAAGCCGGCATTGTTAAGCGTCACGAGAAGCATGTTTCGGATGGTGCGGGAATCATCCACGGTAAGAACTTTTTTCTTCATTGCCGAATCTCCTTGGCAAGCAGGTGATCAATATTGACGCCCACCAGCTGCATGGTTTTCTGAAATGCGTCGGACACCTTGGAAAAGGTGAATGGCTGCTTGTCCTGCTCCCAGGTCTTCTCGGCGGACATCAGAACCTGGGCGCACAGAGCACCGATCCGTTCAACGCCGGAAGCGTCGATCGACAGACCGCTGCCCCTGAGGGAGAGGAGTTTATCGCGCAAGGCGGAAGCCTCGTTGAGGTCGAGCACCGCTGTCAGATCCAGCGTCTTGCCACTCTTCTTTGCTACCATCAGCTTTTCCTTGTCCCCTTATCCCCGGCTCGAGCAGACGAGCTGAGGCAATCATCCGATAGGTTAGTAAACATTCCGCCCACCTCCGACGCCTGCGAAAGGCTGTGGAAGGCTAAAATCATCATTTTCGTAGTCGTCCTCGGCCACTGCCGGACGGGCGGCGGCTTCGATGGCGCGCGGCGGCGTCACACGAACCGGCGCCGGGCGCCCGGCATTGGCGTTTTCCCGGGCGATGCGGAATTCGCGAATCGTCTGGCCGAGCTCGACAATGACGGTATGGAGGTGGTCGGCGCCTTCGGCCGAGCGCTCCGCAAGGCCGGCGCTGCCTGCCACTTCGCCGCCCAGACCCTTGACGTCTGAAGTCACACTATCCAGGCTCGCGGCATGTTCGCCGGTACGGGTGGCGATGCCGGCGATGGCGGCATTGATGTCGGTAACCTGGCGCACGATGCTGCCGATGGAATCCTGTGTGCGGCCGACCATCTGCACTCCGGCATCGACCTGCGACTTGGTCGTCGTCACCAGCGTCTTGATCTCGCGGGCGGCTTCGGCCGAACGCTGGGCGAGCGCGCGGACCTCCTGGGCGACGATGGCAAAACCGCGGCCGGAATCGCCGGCGCGGGCGGCCTCGATGCCGGCATTCAGGGCCAGCAGATTGGTCTGGAAAGCGATCTCGTCGATCGCGCCGATGATCTGGCCGATCTTTTCGGCCGACTGCTCGATATCGGCCATGGCGCTGATCGCGCGGCCGACGACCTCACCGCTTTCCTCGACGGCGGCGCGCGTCGAGGCGGCGGCCTGCTCGGCGGCGCGGCTGTCGGCGGCCCCGTCGCGAACGCTGGCGGCGATGCCGGCAAGCGCGGCGGCGGAAAGCTGCAGCCGGTCGGCCTGGCCGGACGCCGTGCCGGCGAACTGCCTGGACAGGCCGGCAAGCGAACCCGTCGCCGCTTCGGCCTTCAACGTGCGTTCGGTGATGGCAGTAAACTCTGCCTGGAGACCATCCAGTGCGCTGTTCAGCGCGGCGGCAGTCGCCGCATGGGCGCCGTCGACCGGCGCGCGCCGCGTCAGGTCGCGGGCGGAAAGGCCTTCGATGACATCGCCGAAGATCCTGACGATCTCGGCTTCGTTGTCGGCGCGCTGATCGGCGAGCGCACGGCTCTGGGCGGCGCGCTGAGCATTGAAGCGCAGCGAGACGGCAATTTCCACATCGACCATGACGAGGCGGATGATCGCCGTCATCAGATCGGAGATTTCGCGGGTGCGGCGCTTGGCCGACGGCAGCAGCGGACGGCCGGCAATTTCCTCGGCGAGACCGGAAACGACATGCTCCAGCATGACGCCGTGGCCGGCCACGTGCCAGCGTGGATCGAGGCCGATCTTGCTTTCGGTATCGGAGAGAACTTTGACGCGTTCGGCATAGAGGCTATCGAACCGTGCATCCGTCAGCACGTCCCAATGCGAGGACTGCAGATCATGCAGGCGCTCGACCTGGCGCTCGCTGTCGAAATTGCGCGCCGCGTCGGGGAAAGACTGGAACCTGTGGAAGAGATCTCTGAGGCCTGCCTTCAGATGCGCTTCGAGGGACGGCCGGTTGCGGCGCACCAGCTCGCACTGGTCGGCATCGAGGCCGGCAAAGCGCAGGCGGTCGCGCAAGCTGCCTGCCTGCGCTCCACGAGCCTGTTCTGATGGCATGTCCTGCCTCAACGCCTGTCCCCGACCCACTGTCCAGGCGAATGCCTGGTTAAAAACTTTCGCAGCATCCAGAGAACGCAAAGCCTCGAGACGGTTCTCACCACCGGTTACAACCGGCGGGTCGAAGCCCCCTGATCAGCTATGTTTCGGAGCTGTCTGAAGAGATGGATACCGGATCAACCCGGTACGGCGGGACGGCGTCATGCCTGGTGGGAACGAGTGCATCTTCCCATTCCGACGTGTAAACCAATGTTTATGGTTAATTCCTTGCTTGAAGGTTAATAAGCCCTTCGCATTGCCGGCTTTTGAAGCAATTCAAGGCCGCTTGCAGCAAATACTGCGGCGGAGTTGCACGGCTGCTACAAGGCACACGCAAGCTCCATGTTATAGGCCGGTCGATAACCAAGACATGACGTCGACAAGGACAGAGCAATGATTGTTCTCGGATTGGGTGCCTGCTTGATTGCAATGACGCTGCTTGCCGCCGTCGCCCGCCTCGATTCTCTCGCCGCAAACCGCGATATCAGCGCGCTTCGGGTTTTCTAAACCCCTCCCTGCCCGTTGGCAGTCCGGCACCTTTGGTGTATCGCACTGGCGCCTTTCATGTCAGCGGAACACGTGGTTCATGTCCCCCAGATCTGGTCTTCTCATCGTTCTCGGCTTCACGCTCTGGCGCGTCGTCACGCTAGTTTTCGACCGGACGGACCTTTTCGTCGATGAGGCGCAGTACTGGTTCTGGGCGCAGAATCTTGATCTCGGCTATTATTCCAAGCCGCCGATGATCGCCTGGGTAATCCGGGCGATGACCGCGCTTTCCGGCTCCGACGCCATCTACTGGATCAGGCTCTCCGGGCCGCTCATCCACATGGCGGCGGCACTTGTTTTGATGAAGGTTGCAAAGCGTTTCGTCGGCCCGGAGATCGAAGGCTGGACGGGCGCCGCCTATATTACCCTCCCGGGTGTGGCGCTTTCTTCGGTGTTTTTCTCGACCGATGTCATCCTGCTGTTCTTCATCGCGATCACCCTGCTTGCCTATTTCGGCCTGACACAGCGGCGCTCGGTCGGGCTGGCGCTGGTCATGGGCCTCGGCGTCGGCCTCGCCTTCCTGACGAAATATGCGGTGCTGTTCGTTGTTCCGGGCGGCGCGCTTGCCCTCCTCCTCATTCCGGCGGCGCGCATCGCCATCCGGGATTTCATCGTCGCGGTTGCGGTCGCGGCGGTCGTCGCCCTGCCCAACCTCTGGTGGAACCTGCAGCACAACAATACGACGGTGCGGCATACGCAGGATATCGCCCATTGGAGCGATCTCGGCATCAATCTCCGTCGCGGGCTTGAATTCTTCTCCGCCCAGTTCGGCGTCGTCGGGCCGATCATCTTCTTCGCGATGCTTTGGGCGGTCTATCGGATGATCAGGGGCAGGAGCGACGACCGGGAAAAGATGCTGGTCTGGCTGTCGATGCCGGTGGTGGTGCTGATCACGCTGCAGGCAACGGTCGCCAAGGCCTATGCCAACTGGGCCGTGACCGCCTATGTCGCCGGCACCATCCTCGCCGTCTGGCTGCTTAACCGGATGTGGCCGAAGGGCCTGCGGCTGTCGCTCGGCATCAACGGCATCGCCAGCCTGCTCTTTCCGCTGGCGACGATCTTTCCGCAGCAGTTGCTGCTGCCGAACGGCGACGAAGTGATGAAGCGCTATCTCGGCCGCGCCGAGGTCAGCCGCGAGACCGCCGCACTCGCGGCTCAGGCCGGCACCGACATCATCGTCACCGACGATCGCGACATGGTCGCCGATCTTTTCTACACGCTGCGCGATGCGCCCTACAGAATCTATGCACGGGCGCCCGCCGGCCTTCCGGAGAGCTATTACGAACAGGAATTCGCGTTGCCGGCCGAAATCCCCGGAAAGGTGCTTTACCTGACGATCGGGCCCTTCAGCTGCGCCTCCGAGACGCCCGAGGTGCTGAAGAACTGGCAGCCGACCGAGGGCTATTACAAGGGCAAGTCGCTCTCCGTCTACAAGGTCGCCGCAGCCTGCTTGGCACCCTGAGCCAATCGATTCCGATTTAAAGCCTGTCGCGCAAACCCGTGCCGCGGTTTTCCCAGGCAAAGCGCGAAGCGCCTTTGCCGCAACGACATGCGTAAAAACGAACAACTAAAGCGCAAGGAGCGAATCTGAAAATCGCGACGCGCTTTAGGAAATTATGCCGTGGGCAGGCAGAGGCCGGTGCCCGCCCCTTCGATCTCGACGAATCTGACGCCGCCTTCCTCGAAGGCGAGGCGCAGCTGCGCCTCCGTCGCGCGGTGGATGTCGTGGTGGCGCCCCTCATAATCGCGGATGGTGCTGCGGGAGACGGCCGCCCTTTCGGCAAGATCGGTCTGGGTCCAGTCGAGCAGGCCGCGCGCCGCCCGGCAGAGAGCCGGGGTCAGAATTGTTTCCCTTGCGCCTTGACCCATGATTACAACTTGCCCATATTGGTCGATATAAACCATATATGTCACATTATAAACGGGATTTCCAGATCGGGAGACAGCAATGCCGCACGATACGCCCTTGATTTCGACAATCGTCGGCGGCCTCGTGCTGGCTTTCATCTTCGGCGCGTTTGCCCATCGGCTGCGCATGCCGCCGCTGGTGGGCTATCTGATTGCCGGCGTTCTGGTAGGCCCGCATACGCCGGGTTATGTGGCGGATCAGAGCCTGGCTCCGGAGCTTGCCGAAATCGGCGTCATCCTGCTGATGTTCGGCGTCGGGCTGCATTTCTCGCTCAAGGACTTGCTGTCGGTGCGCGGCATCGCCGTGCCCGGCGCGATCGCCCAGATCGCCTTTGCGACACTGCTCGGCTGGGGGCTCGGTGCCTTCTTGGGCTGGCCGACCGGCGGCAGCCTGGTCTTCGGCCTGGCGCTTTCGGTCGCTTCCACAGTGGTGCTGTTGAAAGCGCTGCAGGAGCGGCGCCTGGTCGAGACGGAGCGCGGCAGGATCGCCGTCGGTTGGCTGATTGTCGAGGATCTCGCCATGGTGCTGGCGCTGGTGCTGATCCCGGCCGCAGCCAGCATCGGCGGTGAGGGTCACGCGCCGGTCGAGCCGCTCTCGGCCGGACTGAACCGGCTGTTCGGGCTCGATCTCGGCATCGGCGGCATGATCGCCATGACGCTGGTGAAAGTGGCGCTGTTCGTGGCGCTGATGCTGGTCTTCGGCCGCAAGCTCATTCCCTGGACGATGCACCGCATCGCCCATACCGGGTCACGCGAGCTCTTCCGGCTCGGCGTGCTGGCGATCGCGCTCGGCGTCGCTTTCGGCGCGGCCAAGCTTTTCGGCGTGTCGCTGGCGCTCGGCGCTTTCTTTGCCGGCATGGTGCTTGCCGAAAGCGAACTCAGCCATCGCGCCGCCCAGGAAAGCCTGCCGCTGCGTGACGCCTTCGCCGTGCTCTTCTTCGTCTCGGTCGGCATGTTGTTCGATCCGAACATCCTGATCGACAGGCCGCTGCCGATCCTCGCCACCATCTTCATCATCGTCATCGGCAAATCCGTCGCCGCCCTGCTGATCGTGCTCGCCTTCAAGAAGCCGCTCGGCACGGCGCTGACGATTTCGGCCAGCCTTGGCCAGATCGGCGAATTCTCCTTCATTCTCGCCGCCCTCGGCGTCGAACTCGGGCTGCTGCCGGAGGAAGGCCGCGATCTGATCCTGGCCGGCGCCATCATCTCGATCATCCTCAATCCGCTGCTGTTCTTCCTCTGCGACCGCATGCGGCCGATGCTAGAAGGCGCAAAAAGAGAGGAAGCCGTGGTGGAATCCGCCCCCTCCGCGGATGCGGCGGTCGCTCATGAAGAGGTGCAGCCCGAAGACGACGAGGTGCACCCGACTGCTCTCCGCGGCCACGCCATTCTCGTCGGCTACGGGCGGGTCGGCAGCATCGTCGGACAGAATCTCAAATCGTCAGCCACACCTTTTCTCGTCATCGAGGATTCCGACAAGCGCATCGGCGAGCTGAGGGCGCAAGGGGTCGAAACCCTGATGGGCAATGCGGTGATGCGGGAAACCCTCGACCTCGCCAATCTTTCCGGCGCCCGCAGCATCGCCATCGCCATCCCGAACGCCTTCGAGGCCTGCCGCATTGCCGAGCAGGCGCGCAGCGTCAATCCGTCGATCCTCATCGTCGCCCGCGCCCATTCCGATGCCGAGGTCGATGAATTGAAGCATTATGGCGCCGACACCGTCATCATGGGCGAGCGTGAAATCGCGCTTGGCATGGTTGACCGGCTCGCTCAAGTGCATCATGACAGTGTGCCCTATGAAGACGGGCATGAGCCTGATACAATTATTGCGGCGGATGAGCCTCCGCCGCCAAAAGAATGAGAGATTGGCGCGCTTTTGAGCCGATACGGGAGTGACATCGCCGGGACGGAGAAGGTGGAGCTGGATCAGCACCATCTGACCAGCCGTGTCGCCGCTTCCCTGCTTGTCGCCATCCTTGCCTATATCGGCCTGCTCGTCGGCGGCAATCTGGTCATTTCGCCGGCTGCCGCCGTCAATACGCTTTCCTCTTCCGGCCGGGATACACAGCCGCCGCAGCTGACCGCGCGCGATGCCGTGCGTGGCGTGCTTGCCACCGAGCGCCGGCTTTCGCCGAAGCAGGCGGCCCATGACGGCGGATCGCCCATGCTTGCCGCTGCCCCGGATGTCGATCTCGCCGGCTGGACCATTGCAGCCGCCTTTCCGGCATTTGATGCTCCGCGTCATGCCGCGATCTCCAGGACCCATCAGCCGCGCGGACCGCCGGCTGCTGCCTGACGTTTGCGCCGAGGCGCTTCCGACATCTGACGACATGCCGCCAGCGCCCGAGCGCCGGCCCTCGATTATCTAAGGAATACAACATGCGTACTTCACCATGGCTGGTGTTCACCTATACGGTGATCATCCTGATCGGCCTATTGATCGCCCTGCCTAACGTCCTGCCGCAATCTGTCCTTCAGCGCGTGCCGGCATGGCTGCCGCATGAACAGGTGTCGCTCGGCCTCGACCTTCGCGGCGGCTCGCATCTCGTTCTGGAAGTCGACGAGGCGGATCTGACCAAGGAGCGGCTGCAATCGCTGCTTCAGGATGCGCGCCGCGTGCTGCGCGAAAAGGGCATCCAGCCGAAGGCCGTCGTCCGCAGCCAGAACCAGATCGTCGTGACGCTGACCGATGCCACGCAGAGCGATGCTGCCGTCACCGACCTCAAGACGCTCGCCAACCCGATCAGCACCGGCCTCAGCGCCGGCCAGTCGGATCTTGATGTCATAGCGAACGGAGCGACCATTACCATCGGCTTCTCCAAGGCCGGCATCTCCGCCAATGTCGACAACGCCGTCCAGCAGAGCCTTGAAGTCATCCGCCAGCGCGTCGACCAGGTCGGCGTTTCCGAGCCGACCATTCAGCGCATCGGCGCCAATCGCGTGCTCGTGCAGCTGCCGGGCGCACAGGATCCGACGCGGCTGCGCCAGCTTCTCGGCTCCACGGCGAAGATGTCGTTCCATATGCTGTCGCCGAACAACCAGCCCGGCCCCGGCGTGACCATGCTGAAGGACGATGAAGGCCGGACCTATCCGGTGCTTGACCGCGTCGAACTCTCCGGCGACCGGCTTTCCGACGCCCGCGTCAGCTTCGACCCGAACACGCATGAGCCGATCGTCAGCTTCCGCTTCGACAGCGCCGGCGCCAGCCGTTTTGCCGATATCACCCGTCAGAATGTCGGCAATCCCTTCGCTATCGTCCTCGACGACAAGGTGCTGAGCGCGCCCGTCATCCGCGAGCCGATCACCGGCGGTTCCGGCCAGATCTCCGGCAACTTCTCGGCCGACAGCGCAACGACGCTTGCCGCCATGCTGCGCGCCGGCGCCCTGCCCGCCAAGCTGACGGTCATCGAGGAACGCACCGTCGGCGCCGACCTCGGCGCCGATGCCATCAAGATGGGTATTTATTCCGGCATCGTCGGCTTTATCCTCGTTGCAGTCTTCATTTTCGTTCTCTATGGCACCTGGGGCGTGCTGGCGAATATCGCGCTGCTGATCCACACGATCCTGACCTTCTCGGCCCTGACGCTGGTCGGTGCGACGCTGACGCTGCCGGGCATTGCCGGTATCGTTCTCGGCATCGGCCTTGCGGTCGATGCGAACGTCCTCATCAACGAGCGTATTCGTGAAGAGACCCGCAAGGGCAAGGGCGCCTTCGCCGCCATCGATACCGGCTTCAATCGTGCCTATTCGACGATCATCGACGGCAATATGACGGCCCTGATCGCTGCGGCCATCCTGTTCTTTTTCGGTTCCGGCCCGGTTCGCGGCTTTGCCGTGACCATGGCGCTCGGCCTGATCATCTCGATGTTCACCTCGGTCGCCTTCGTTCGCGTTGCGATGATCGAGATCACCCGCCGTCGGAAGTTCAAGGTGCTGAATATCCGGCCGTTGATCCCGTTCAGCCCTTATGACAAGCACATCGAGTTCATGAAGGCACGCTTCTTCGGCGTCACCGTGTCGGCGCTGCTTTCGATCGCCTCCGTCGTGCTCTTCATTCACCCCGGCCTCAACTACGGCGTCGATTTCCGCGGCGGCATCCAGATGTCCGTCAAGACCCAAGGGGTCGCCGATCTGGCAAAGTTCCGCGAAGGTCTTGATAGTCTCGGCCTCGGCGAAATCACGCTGCAGTCCTTCGGCGACAAAAGCAGCATTCTGGTTCGCGCCCAGCGGCAGGAAGGCGGCGAAGAGGCGCAGACGGCAGCGGTGACCAAGCTGAAGGCCGAAGTCGCCAAGATCGATCCGACCGCCACCGTCGAAGGCACGGATGTCATCGGGCCGAAGGTCAGCGGCGAGCTTGCCTGGGCCGGCATCCTGTCGGTGGTGATCGCCAGCCTCGCGATGCTCATCTATATCTGGGTGCGGTTCGAATGGCCGTTTGCCGTCGGCGCCATCGTCACGCTGGTGCTCGACGTCACCAAGGCGATCGGCTTCTTTGCGATCACCGGCCTCGACTTCAACCTGACGGCCATCGCCGCCATCCTGACGCTAGTCGGTTACTCGGTGAACGACAAGGTCGTCGTCTATGACCGCATGCGTGAAAACATGCGGCTCTACAAGTCGATGCCGCTGCGCGAGATCATCGACAAGTCGATCAACGAGACCCTGGCACGAAGCCTCTACACCAATGCGACGGCCTTCCTCGCCCTGGTGCCGATGGCGATCTGGGGCGGCAGCGCCGTCTCGAGCTTCGCAATCCCGATGGTCTTCGGCATTCTCGTGGCCGGCGCCTCGTCGATCTTCATCGCGGCACCGATCCTGCTCTTCCTCGGCGACTGGCGCCGCCGCCATGCCAAGGCGGCAGCGGCAACCGATGGCGCCGTCGAAATCATCCCGCCGGAACAGGGCCGCCCGCGCAAGTCGGCGAGCTAAAATCCGCCTGTTAACACATCCTTGAAGAGGGCGCCGGTTGCAGAGCCGGCGCCCTCTTTCTATTGTCGATGACTGCAAGGATAAAATCCTGCAGCGATTCAAAGGATTACCGCGCCCGTGGCGCGTCTGATAGGATGTGGGGCGCTAGCAGCAGAGATCGGGGAAACCGCCAAATGTCATCAAACCCGACGAGACGACCGGAAGAGGACGATAGCAGCGAGGAGCGCATCAAGCGTTTTCTCGCAACCGCCTCGCACGATTTGCAATCGCCGCTGCGCCATATCGCCATGTATGCCGAACTGCTGCTCGACGATCTCGAGGGAACGCTCGACGGCGAACAGCTTCAGAGCCTCCGGATGATCATGGAAAAGGCGCAAGCCGCGCAGCGCCTGACCAAGGCATTGATGAGCCTTGCCGGTGGAGCACCTCAGGTGACGCCCGAAGAAGTCGATCTGCAGGCGCTGGCCGAAAATGTCTGGGGCGAACTGACCGATGAAACCGCGGTTTCCGATGCGACACTGGAAAGCCAGGGTCTGCCCTCGCTCCGGAGCGATCCCGCCCTGCTCGGCCTAGTGCTGCAGCATCTGCTGATCAATGCGCTGACCTATCGCAGCGAAGCGCCGCTTCATGTGGTCATCAGCGCGGAGCGGGAGGTGGCGAATTGGTTCATCCGGATTTCCGACAATGGGGCGGGCATTGATCCGGCCTATCGGGAGCGGATCTTCGAGCCGTTCTGGAAATTGCCGAAGGCGGGAACGGTGCCGGGCGCCGGCCTCGGACTGACGACGGCGCGAGAGTTTCTGGCAGCGCTTGGCGGCGATCTCAGCCTCGAACATTCGGATCAAAGCGGCAGCCGCTTCCTCATCCGCCTTCCGGTCGCCTGAGCTTAAAGCGCGCCGCGTCAAACTTGATTCATGCGACGCGCTTTAGTTCTTTGTTTTGATGCATGTCGTTATCCCGGAACCGCTGCACACTACCAGGCGACATGCATCTGAAAGCGTGCGTCTTTTCAGATGCTGTAATCGTCCTTCCAGAAATCCGGGACGTCATAATTCACATATTCGCGGATGATGTGCTGCAGCGTCTGGGCGTCGATTTCGTCCTTGCCGATGCGGAAATCGACGCCGTAATCGGGGAATTCCTGGAAATAGCCGCCCGATATGTCGGTCGAGACGACGCCGATCGGGCCGGTGAAGCCGATGCCGCGCAGTTCCGGCACCGTTTCGCGGAAATCGGCGTTCGGCAGCAGGCGGTTGTCGAGCAGGATGAGATCGAAACGCGCCAAGCGGATCTTTTCCAGCGCGTCACCGATCGATGGCGAATATTCAACCTCGACGGCCGGCTCGGAGAGATCGGCGATCTTCTTCTTGAGCGCACGGAATTCGATGAATTCGTCGTCGACGAAGAGAACCTTCACGGCATTCTTTCGCACAGTTTCGGTGATCATCGACTTAATTTCCCCAATCCCGAAACCGGCTTCACGTGACCAAGCCGTTCCGCAAGGCGATCGCCACCATGTGAACGCGGTTGACGGCGTCAAGTTTGCGCGCAGCCGCGGTGATGTGCGAATTGACCGTATGTTCGGAAAGACCGAGAATGATGGCGATCTCAGCCGACGTCTTGCCTTCGCTCGTCCATTTGACGATTTCCTGCTCGCGCTGGGTGAGCCGCCCGGACATTTCCTGTGTCAGGATTTCCTCATAAAGCTTGTCGAAAATCCGCATCGCGTCGAGAAGCATATCGGCGATCTCGCTCTGATCCGGCTCCTGACGCTCGCCGCTGAGGACGAGGCAATAGCGCCGCCCTTCGGGGGTGAACAACGGGATGAACAGAAAGACGCCGCTCAGGAACTCATTGAAAACGAGATCCGAGCGATAATCTTCCGGCCGTACGCTCCTGCCATGAACCGGCGTTGCCAGAAACTGGGCGGACTTTGCCCGGACGGTCCCGAGCGCTTCCTTCAACGTCGTGATGAAAAGGCCGACACGCCGTTCGGCGACATTGGTGATGACGATATCGCGTTCCCCGAAAGGGGCAGACGCCTCGGAAATACGGGCAAGCGCGAAATTGTCGAAGTTGTAGTGCTGTGCCGCCGACTTCAGCAGCCGGAAAAAATCGGTGCGGTTGATCGCCCGGCTCAGCTCCGGTCCGGCATGAAAGGGAATTGCCGGGGCGTTGTTCATTCCCACTCTTCCTCTCCTCGATGCCTCCGATCCCGAAATCTTGGGATATACGTCTTAAACGCGAAGAGCTACAAAAATTGCGAGACAGTTGATGACGAATATCGAAACGGGGACTTTCGGCATTCAAAGGCGGAAATCATCAATTATCTCAGCTACAGGTGATGCACGGGCAGATTTTACTGAGCGCAGTAGTTCTTACCTGGGTATCGTTTTCTTCCTGCATTCAACATCCAAGAATGCAGGAAGGCAGTGCCAGACGTAAGCGCGAGAGAGCCGACAGACCCATTTGGCTAAGGGGTTGGCTGATGTTCGTGGCGGCGAACGCGGGTCGATCGGTTCTCTCAGCGCTTATTTTGCCAATCATTTGCTTCGCTTCGGTTGCATCTTGTGGTGCGGCCTCGACCTTGTCAATTGCGCTTTGTCAAATGGTTGGGACATGGGACGGGGAACAGGTTACCGGGCCTTCGCCGCTTCCTACAGCTCAAGATTGAGAATAATCCCGGCAAGATCAAGCGGCTTTTCCAGATAGGCGTCGGCGCCGGCCTCAAGCGAGCGCGCGCGGTCCTCGGCAGCATCCGAGCCGCTGCAGATGGCAAGCCGCATCGCCTTGAAACGGTCGTCCCGGCGCAGCCTTGTTACCAGGGCGATGCCGCTGTCGAGCGGCATGTACAGATCGGCAACCAGCAGTTCCGGCAGCGCCCAGCCTTCCGCCGCGCGCTGCTCCAGCGCCGCCAGTGCCGTCTCGGCGGTCGAAAAACAGAATAGATCGACATCTATCTGCTGCTTCCTGCGGATATAGTCGAGATAGAAGAGATCATCCCTGCTGTCGTCGACGTAAATTATGGTTGGCATTCAGCACCATGATTTGGATATTGTTCGATGAACCTTGCTGTCCTTCGACCTCACGATATCGCGATTTCGCGAAAATTCGATCCATCTTGTCGAAAAATCGTTTCGGAAAAAGCGCGGCGTCGTTCTCCCCTGCCTATTGAGTATTCCTCGATTTCGGAAAAAATGGCCGCGCGAACCGAGGAGGACATGACGGGTGCAGGATAGTGGCAACGTGGACCTGCAGGACCAGCGGCAGCGGCAGCGCTACCGTGGCTTTGCGATTGCGGTCGGCTGCCTGATGTTCCTTCTCGGAATGAGCGCCCTTGCCGGCTGGCTATTGCAGATCCAGGTGATCATTTCGCTGGTTCCCGGCTTTCCGTCGATGGCCTTCAACACCGCGCTCTGCTTCGTGCTGTCCGGCCTTGGGCTTGCCGCCTCGACGCTGGCTGCCCGTCGCTTTCTGATTGCCGCAACGGTCATGACAGGGATTGCGGCGGCGATCGCTGCGGCCCGGCTCTTGGAAATCGTCACCATCGGCCGGACGTTCCACAATATCGACCTGCTGATCACCCGCTTCGTCATTCCGCCGGATTTCATCGCGCAGATCGGCGGCGGCATGGGCCCAAACACGGCCCTGGTCTTCCTGATCGCCAATCTTTCGCTGCTGTTCTCTCTCTACGTCGAGAGGAGAAGCCAGGTGGTGCAGGAGCTGACGAGCTACATCGTTATCACCCTGGGCATGATCGCGCTCGCCAGCTATGTCACCGATGCCGAACAGGGTTACCGCTGGGGGCCTTATGCGGCGATGGCGCTGCATACGGCGGTCGGCATGGTGATCTTCGGCTCAGGCCTGCTGGCGCGCTCCTGGTGGATGCAGCCGGCAAACCGCGCACAGATTCCGCTCTGGATCCCGGCTGCGGTCTGCTTCACCGGCCTCCTCGTCGATCTCTACACGCCGCTCGGCGTTGCCAACGGCATTCTCTATGTGCCGCTGGTGCTGACGGCGCTCTGGTTCGGCAACAGGAATGCGCCGCTTTTCTTCGCGTTTGCCTGCACCGTGCTGTTGATGCTCGGCTTCTTCGCCGTCAGGCACAACGAGGCGGCATTCTGGCAGGAGATCGCCAACCGCACGATTACGGCTGCGACGCTCTGGCTGATCGCGATCCTCGTCTTTTATTTCATGCGCAACAATCATAACCTCGAAACCGAGCGCGTCCGTTTCGGCGCGCTGGTGCGCGGCACGCCCGATGCCGTCATCGTCATCGACGAGAGCGGAACGATCAGGAGCTTCAACCCGGCGGCTGAAAGCATGTTCGGTTACACCCCGCAGGAGACGATCGGCCGGAATATCAAGATGCTGATGCCCGAACCCTACCACTCCGAGCACGACGGCTATCTCGCCCATTACCGGAAGACCGGTGAGGAGCGCATCATCGGCACGACGCGGATGGTTTCCGGACGACGCAGGAACGGCATCGTCTTTCCGATCGACGTTTCCATCAGCGCCGTTTCCACCGGCGATGCGAAGATCTTCGTCGGCATCGTGCGCGATATCAGCGAGCGGGCCCGGCAGGAAGAGCGGATGAAAACGACGCTTGCCCAGCTCGAGGCCTATACGGCCGAACTCGAGCGCAGCAATCACGACCTCGACGAATTCGCCTATATCGCCTCGCATGATCTCAAGGAACCGCTGCGCGGCCTGCATAACCACTCCCGATTCCTGCTAGAGGACTACGAAGACAAACTCGACGACGACGGCGTGCGCCGACTGAACCGGCTGGTGCGCCTCAGCCAGCGCATGGAAAAACTCGTCAACGACCTGCTGTATTTCTCCCGGCTCGGGCGGCAGCAGCTGGCGGTTAAGCGCAGCGATATCGGCCTGATCGTCAAGGATGTCGTCGCGACCATGGAGCTGCTGCTGGAGGAACGCCATGCCAAGGTCATCATCGATGGCCAGTTGCCGGATGTGGTCTGCGACGCGCCGCGGCTGACCGAAGTGTTCCGCAATCTCATCACCAATGCGATCAAATACAACGACAAACCGGCGCCGCTGGTGTCGATCGGCTATCTCGATCGGTTCGTCGGCCAGGACGGCACGATTGCCCGCAACGTATTTTTCGTCAGGGATAACGGCAAGGGCATACCCCAGGAATTCCATGAGGATATTTTCCGCATTTTCAAACGGCTGGAAAAATCGCAGGATTCCGACGACGGCACCGGAGCAGGCCTCACCTTCGTCCGCAAGATCATCGCGCGGCACAATGGCGATATCTGGCTGGAATCCGAGGTCGGCGCCGGCACCACATTCTACTTCACTCTGGGAAAAAAGCGCGAGGGGCAGAATGCAGCAGCGTGACACGCAACCGATCCTGATCGTCGAGGACAGCGAAGACGATTTCGAAGCGACGATGCGCGCGTTCAAACGCACCAATCTGCGCAACTCGATCCGTTGGGCAGCCTCGGGGCAGGAAGCGCTCGACATGCTCGCCGTGATGGTGCCGAAACCGGGGCTGATCCTGCTCGATCTCAACATGCCGGGCCTTGACGGCCGCAAGACGCTGGAGGCGATTAAATCGAACGCCGGCTGGCGCAAGATCCCGGTGGTGATCCTCACCACGTCCGACGACGAACGGGATATCGAAGGCTGCTATGCGCTCGGCGCCAATACCTATGTCCAGAAGCCGGTCGACCTCGACGGGCTCTTCGCGGCGATCCAGCGACTGAAGGAATACTGGTTCGAAATCGCCATCCTGCCGCTCGAGGACTGACAGATTGGCGGAAGAGTGCAGCATTCTCATCATCGACGACAATATTGACGATCGCGAGGTCTATCGCCGCATATTGGGCCGCGTCTCCAGCACCGCCTATAGCGTCCTGGAGGCGGAGACGGGCGAAGAGGGCCTTGCGCTGAACGGCCGCAAACGGCCGAACTGCATCCTGCTCGACTATTCGCTGCCGGGCCGCAACGGGCTCGGCGTTCTTGCCGATATTCTGGAGAACGATCCCGCCGCCAACGTCATCATGTTGACCGGCCAAGGCAGTGAAACCGTCGCCGTCGAGGTGATGAAGGCCGGCGCACGCGACTATCTCACCAAGGATTCGCTGTCGCCGGAAACGCTGCATCGCTGCATCCAGAACGCCATCATGCACGGCATGCTGGAAGCGCAGTTGGAACAGAAGCGGCAATCGCTCGAGATTTTCACACGCGCCATGGCCCATGATCTGAAGGAGCCGCTCAGGACGATCAAGTCCTTCAGCCGCATCCTGCACGGTTCTGCAGCGCTTCCGGCCGACGACCGGGAACTGCTCGATTACGTGCTGAGCGCCGCCGACCATATGGAAGACCTGATCGTCAAGGTCTCGGGCTTCACCAGGCTCGAAGCCTCCGGCGGGCCGGAGCTCACGCCGGTTTCGCTCTCTGCCGTACTCGACCAGGTGGAGGACAATCTGCGCCAGCAGACCGAAAGCCGCGGCGCGATCATCATCCGCGGCGCGCTGCCGGAGGTCATGGGCGATGCGACGCTGCTGACCCAGCTGTTGCAGAACCTCGTGTCGAATGCCATCCGCTATTGCGAGCAGAAGGTTCCGGAGGTCACGATCTCAGGCGAAGCCCATGGCGATTTCTGCCGCCTCACCGTACGCGACAACGGGCCCGGCATCGATCCTCAGCATCGCGAATTGATCTTCCAGCCGTTCAAACGGCTCGTCGGCCGCGGCATCGAGGGCACCGGGCTTGGCCTTGCCATCTGCCGCCGCATCGCACAACTGCATGGCGGCTCGATCTGGTGCGAGGCGGAGGATGGCCCGGGTGCCACTTTCGTTCTCGACGTGCCGCTCGCCGAGACGAGGCCCGAGCCGCTGCCGGCAGCGGCCATCCCGCATAGCGGCAAGCCTGCGGAGCAGCCGGGTGAAGGCGAAGGCAGGCTTGCCGAAGTGCTGTTGGTGGAGGACAGCCCGGCCGATATCCAGCTTCTGAAGATCAAGCTGATGCGGCGGGAGAAGGTGAATTTCAATCTGCATGTCGCCACCAACGGGCGCGAGGCGATGCGGCTGCTCGAAGAACGGGCCTGTATTGCCGAGGTGCCGCAGATCGACCTGATGCTGCTCGATATCAACATGCCGATCATGGACGGCTTCGAGGTGCTGCGTGCGCTTTCCACCGATGTCCGCCTCAACCAGATTCCCGTCTGCATTCTCAGCACGTCAAGCGATGAGACCGACCGGCAACGGGCCAGAAATCTCGGTGCGCGCGCCTATATGGTCAAGCCGCCGACCCTGCAGCAACTCGAAGAGGCACTCGAATATGTCGATCATCTGGAATTGCTGCAGCGCGGCGATTCGCTTGCGCTTTGTGCGGAACAAAACTAAGCGGTGGTCATTGGCAACGGTATGACCTTCGCAGCTCTCATACTCGCGCTCCTGACGACTCCGCTTCAATCAGGACTGCTTCCGATGGTATCAGGCATACATCACGTCACGGCCGTCACCCGAAAGGTGCAGGCGAACGTGGACTTTTACGCAGGTTTTCTCGGCCTGCGGCTGGTCAAGCAGACGGCCGGCTACGAGGACGCGACGCAACTCCATCTGTTTTACGGCGATGCGGCAGGGACGCCGGGTTCGCTGCTTACCTTCCTCGCATGGGAAGACGGTGCGCCCGGCCGGGCCGGCTACGGCCAGATCAGTGAAATATCGCTGTCGATCGACCCGGCGAGCATCGGTTACTGGCTGACGCGCGCCATGAGCTTCGGCCTGCGCTCGGAAGGACCGGCGGACGAATTCGGCGAGCCCGTGCTCCGGCTGAAGGATCCCGACAACATCATCCTCAAGCTCGCCGGTGCAAAGCACGTCACATCGCCGGCGGCCTGGCACGGCGCCTCGATCCCCGCGGAGCACGCCATCCAGCGCGTGCGCGGCGCGACCATGCTGACGGAAAAGCCGACTGAAAGCCGCAGCTTCCTCGAGAGCCATTTTGGCTACCGCTTCCATGCCAATCGCGGCACGATCGACAGACTGGTTTCGCAGTCCGGCGACGTCATCGACGTGCGCGATGCCCGCGGCTTCTGGTCCGGCGCGCCGGGCACCGGGACCGTCGATCACGTCGCCTTCCGCGCTGCCGACGAGGAGACGCTGCATTCCGTCCGCAAGGCCCTGGAAGCCACCGACGCATCGCCGACCAACATGCACGACCGCAAATATTTCCGCTCACTCTATGCCCGTGAGCCCGGCGGCACGTTGATAGAGCTTGCGACCGACAAGCCGGGCATGATCGTGGATGAAGAGCAGGCCGCTCTCGGGACGAAGCTGTTTGCGCCGCCCGAAGCGATCACCAATCTCCATGACCTGAAGGTCGTGCTGCCGCAGTTTGCAATGCCCGGCCAACCGCGCATCAATTACCGCGAGCTGCCTTTCGTCCACCGTTTCTATACGCCGCCGGATCCCGACGGCAGCGTCTTCGTGCTGCTGCACGGCTCCGGCGGCAACGAGACGACGCTGATGCCGCTGCTGAACAAGGCGGCACCGCGGGCGACTCTGCTCGGCGTGCGCGGCAGGGCGACCGAGGAAGGGTTTCCGCGCTGGTACAAGCGCATTACTCCCTTCTCCTTCGACCAGAACGACATCAAGACCGAGGCGGAGGCCTTCGCCGCCTTCATCGAGGGCGCCGTCAAATCCTACGGGCTCGATCCCCAGAAGGTCGTCTATGTCGGCTACTCCAACGGCGCCAACCTGTTGAACTCGCTGCTCTACCTGCATCCGAACCTGGTTCACAAGGCGGTGCTGCTGCGCTCCATGCCGGTGCTCAGCGACTATCCGCATGCCGACCTGAAGGGCACCGACCTGCTCGTCATCAGCGGCAAGACGGATGCCTACGGCAAATATGCGAGCGAGCTGGAAGATCGGCTGAAGAGTTCGGGCGCCACGGTCGATTCCGACGTCATTCCCGGCGGCCATGATCTCGGCGATGCCGATGTGCCGATCATCCAGAAATGGCTGCTGCAGGAAAACCGCTAAAGCATGTCGCGCAAAACTGTGCAGCGGTTTTGCGGCAACGACATGCGCAAAAACAAAGAACTAAGGCGCGGGGAGCGAATCTGAAAGATCGCGACCGCTTTAGGCGCCGGTTCCGAAATGCTTAAACCTGAACGCGGGAAGCGCGGGCAACCATGATGCCGGCGAGCACGACGGCAGCGCCGAGCGCCTGCATCGTGCCGATCGCTTCGTTCAGCAGCCCCCAGGCAAGGATAGCCGCGATGACCGGCTGCAGCAGCAGCGTCAAAGAGGAAAAGGCCGGCGGCAGATAGGCCAGCGCATAGGTGATCGCCACCTGCCCGCCGGCATGGCTGATAAAGGCGAGACCGAAAAGGATCGACCAGCCATAGAGGCTCGCGGGCAGCATCTGACCTTCGTAAAAGAAGCCGATCGGGAAGATGAAAATGGCAGCGGACGCCGTGCTCCACATCATGATTCTGATCGTATCGAACCGGCTGCGCAGCCTGCCGATCGCCAGGATATAACAAGCGTAGAAGAAGGCCGCGATCATCGCGATGCCATCGCCGCTGAGATCGCCATTGCCGATGGCTGCCGGCCCGCCCTTCAGAACGACGACGCCTGCCAAGGCCAAGGCAAGCCCGAACAGGAAAACGCCGCTGATCCTCGCTCCGAAAAAGACGAAGGCGATCATCGTGACGAAGACCGGTGCGAGGTTGGCCAGCAGCGTCGCATTGGCAACCGAAGTCATGGTGAGCGAAAGGTGCCAGGCGGCGAGATCGAGCGACAGCATGACGCCCGGCAGGATCAGCATGCCGTAATCGGAAAGGCTTTGCGGCCTCGCCCCCGCATCCTTCTTCATGAGCGAGACGATGAAGATCGGGATCAGTGCCAGCGCCACGCGCCAGAAGGCCGTCGCCATCGGCCCGACCTCGGAGAGCCGGACGAAGATCGGCGAGCCGCCGATTGCCGCCCCGCCGAGAATGAGGGCTGCAAGGGCGAGGCGATTGGAAGGCGAGGCTTCGGAAAGGGTGGAGGCAGCCTGCAACATGATCTCGATATTTCTGGTCGCCCGAAAGCAGGGCGATGGGATGTTGGCTGCCGTGAGTATCAGATGTCGATCATGAACGACAGCCGCCAAGCGACATAGGAATGTAAAATCAGGGGAATGTAAAATCAGGCCGGATGCGTGTGTGTCGTGTTCACCCGCAGCTTTCCGGCAATCTCGTTTGCGACGAAGAAGGCATGCTCGGTCACCTGCGGCAGGCCCATCAGCTCGCCGAAGGTGCCGCGCGCCAGCGGGCCGGAGATCAGCAGCGACGGATCCGCCTCTCCTGACCGGCCGATCGCCTCCGAATGCCCGGTGCAGGCAAGGCCGAGGCCAGTGGGATCGAGCGACAGGTGGCCGTGTGCCGCAAGGGCTGCAAGCCAGGGCTGAGTTTCGAGAATGCCGCCATGGGCCGGGCCGGTGGTGACGATGACGGCGTCATAACTCCGCTCCAGCGGCTGGCGGTGCTGCCGCGGCTGCAAGGTGCACAGGATGAACTCGCCCTCGATGCGCGCATCGGCGACGGAGCCGGCAAGGATCTCGAGCCGGCCGGTAGCAATCGCCGCGTCGAGCACGGCCTCGACTTGCGGAGCGATGCGGAACCGGTGCACGTCCCAATAGGGACGAACATGGCGGACGAGGCGGCGGCGTTCGGCAACCGGCAGCGCCTGCCAGAGATCATATCCCTGCGCCCGCACCTGATCGATCACGCCGTGCCAGCTGATCCCTTCCGCTTTTGCCGCATCGATGGCGGCGCGGATCCTTGCCAGCAGCGAGCCGGCGGAATGGGCCGCATCGGCGAGGAAATCACCGAAGAGCGGCTGCGGCACCGGCGCATGCCCGCGCGAACGCAGGCCACGGCGCGAGATCGCGGTCACCGGCCCCTCATGTCCGTGCTCGGCAAGCGAGGCGATGACGTCGGCCGCCGTCAGGCCGTTGCCGATGACCAACACCCGGTCATGCGGGCGGATGACCTGGAGCGCGCCGGGTTTGGTGGTATCGGCGACGAAACGCGGATGGTCGGCGAGCCGGCTCGCCAGCCGGCCGGGGGCTGCGGGCGGCGGATGGCTGGTGGCGATCGCGATGATATCGGCCTCGGTCACGCCGCCTCCATCGTCGCGGATCGTCCAGCGGCCGGCACGACGCTCGACGCCGGTGACCGCGGCGTGACAATGACGCACGCGACCGTCTTCCAGCAGTGGTTTCAGCAGCGAGGCGACATATTCGCCGAACAGCTGGCGCCGCGGGAAAAGCGAGCCATCGGGCTGTTTGGCCTTGCTGTCGCCGGCAACGGCATCGCGAGCTTCGATCCAGGCCTGGAATTCGCCCAGATCGTCCGGCTGCAGGCTCATCTTGGCAGCCGGGACATTGATGCGGTGCGCCGGATCATCCGTGTCATAGGCAAGGCCGCGGCCGAGTTCGGCGCGCGGCTCGAAGACCAGGATGACGGGAGCTTCGCCGCAATTCACCCGGGCGAGATGATAGGCGACGCCGGCGCCGGAGACGCCGCCGCCGATAATGGCGACGACAGGCCGTTCGGATTTCGGGAAAGGCTTGGACTGCATGGTGGCCGTATCATCGCTTTAGATGCCCAAGCATAGGAGCCGGGCATGGGCCGCGCAATCCTCTGCCGGCAATTGTCTATAAATATTATATAGATCGAACCTATGCCGATATCGTCGTCGAAAAATCGGGGTTGCCGCGGATCGTATTGCTCACCGTGCAGATCTCGTCTTCGGCCGCATGGACTATTCTCTGCCGGGTCTCCTCATCGATATCGCCTCTGATCGAGAAGGCGATATTGAACCTCGCAACGCGCGAAAGGCCTTCCGTCGCCTTCTCGCCGGTGACTTCGGCGGTGATGCCGCTGATCCTGTCGAGAACGCCCATCTGGCTGGCGGCCATGCGGGCGCTGAGCACGAGGCAGGCCGAGAGCGAGGCATAGAGCAGGTCGAGCGGATTGAAACCCGGCTGCGACGGCGCGGTGACGATATCGATCTCGCCTTTGGTGGCGGAGGTGACATGCGGAAAACCGGTGCGGCCGAGAGCGGCGGTGGCGCCGGTCGGGCGGGGGCGGGCCTTGAGATCGACCATGGTGAAATCCTTTGACGAACATTCTGCAGATGGCAATCGCCGCCCGGCGCCGCAAGAGGCAAGTGCCACCCATCGGTTTCGGAACCTTTCCATCCGTCATCAGTTGATTACACCTGAACGAAATCAGTGCCAAAGGTGGATTGCGATGCCTGATGTCCGCAGTATGGATCGCCAAGGCCGGCGCATGGACGCCCGCGATCGGCTGATCGTCGCGCTTTATGCGCAGCTGAAGGCCGAGCGCGAAACACGCGAGACGCTGGAATGGGCGATTCGCAACGGCGCCGTCTCACAAGAGGTGCTGGAGGCGATCGCGGCCGATCCGGTGCCTGTCGTCACCAGCAAGGATATCGCCTCCGTGGAGAAGATCATCGCCCTCGACGAGCGGCGCAAACCAAATCGGAACTAAAGAGGAGATCCGAAATGGCCGATATCACCTATCAGGTCGTGCCGCATGACAATGGCTGGGCTTACAAGCTCGGGGACACGCTTTCTGAAACCTATGCCACGGCCGATGAAGCGATCGTTCACGCCAGGGACGCCGCGTCGCGCCAGAAGATCGGCGATGGCGACGCGCTGCTCGCCTATCCCGCGCCTGACGGCCGCGGCTGGGCCTTTCAGGAACTCGAAACCGACAAGAGCAACAGTCGGCTCTGATTTGCGACGGAGGATGGAATGGCCGCGCGGGCAAGCTGGAAAGGTCATCTGAAAGTGGGCGACCTTGCCTGCGCCGTCGGGCTTTACACCGCCATTTCCTCCTCCGACCGCGTCTCCTTCAACATCATCAATCGCAGGACCGGCCACCGGGTGGAGCGGCAATTCATCGACAGCGAGACCGGCAAACCGGTCGAGCGGGACGACCAGGTCAAGGGCTACCAGTTGGAGAATGGCGATTACATCGTCATCGAGGGCGACGAGATCGCCGCACTCATGCCGGAAAGCGACAAGGTGCTGAATATCAAGGCTTTCATCGCCTATGACGGCATCGACAAGCTCTATTTCGACCGTCCGTACTATCTCGCGCCCGTAGACGAACATGATGAAGAGGCGCTGTCGCTGATTGTCAGGAGCATGCTTGACGGCAAAGTCGCAGCACTTGCCGAAGCCGTGCTTTTCCGACGCAACCGGACGCTGCTGATCCGCCCGCATGACGACCACATCGTCGCGACCATGCTGAACTTCGACTACGAGGTGCGCTCGGCCGACAGCGTCTTTGACGAGATTCCCGACTTTAAATTCGACAAGGAGATGCTCGAGCTCGCAGGCCATATCCTCAAGACCAAGCAAGGCACCTTCGAGCCGAGCGAATATGAGGATCGTTACGAGGCTGCCCTCGTCGAGCTGGTGAAGGCAAAAATCGAGGGCCGGGCACTGCCAAAGAAAAAGCAGCCGCCAGAACGCAAGGTTGTCGACCTGATGGAGGCGCTGCGACAAAGCGCCGGGGTGAGCGGCAAGGCCACTGCAAAGAAGGCGCCGGCGAAGAAGGCGCCGGCGCGTAGCGACAGCCGCAGCAAGAAGGCGAGCTGAGCTGGCTTTTGAGATCTATCGAGTGAAATGCCCTCACCTTTTCGCTAATGCGGTTTGCGCCCGTCATCCGCGGCAAGGCTCTTCTTCAGCGCATCCATGATGTTGATGACGTTGCCGGTCGATTTCACCGGTGCGGGCTTTTTCGCGGGCGCGGCCTTCTTCAGGCTCTTCTGCTTGCCCCGGATCATCGATTTCAGGCGCTTCTGGATCGGATCCTGCACCATGGCCGGGCTCCAATCCTTGGTCTCTTCCTTCACCAGCCGTTTCATCAACGTTAGAAGCTTGCTGTCGATCTCGGCCTTGCTGTCGAGTTCGGCCACCGGTTCACGCACCTCGTCGCCATAACGCAGCGTCCAGAGAATGATGCCCTTGCCCTGCGGCTCCAGGAGCACGGCACGCTCGCGACGATAAAGCACCAGCCGGGCGATGCCGACCACATCGTTTGCCTTCATTGCCTCACGAATGACGCAGAAGGCTTCCACCCCAACCTTATCCTCGGGCGCCAGAAAATGCGGTTTGTCGTACCAGATCCAGTCGATCGAGCCGCGCGGCACGAAGCTGTCGATATCGATGGTGCGGGTGCTTTCGAGCCCGACCTCCTCGATCTCCTCGTCTTCCAGCAGAACATAGTCGTCCTCGCCGCGGGGATAACCTTTCACCTGATCCCGGTCGGCGACCGGCTTGTGGGTGACGCTGTCGACATAGCGGCTTTCGACGCGGTTCTTCGTCTGGCGATTGAGAACGTGGAAACGTACCTTGTTGCTTTCGGTCGTCGCCGGCGTCAGCGAGACGGCTGCCGTCACCAGCGAGAGCTTGAGGTAGCCCTTCCAGAATGTCTGACGTGCCATGTCTGTCTCCCGGACACGGTTGGACATCGCATTCAACGGCGGAGCCGATGTTTGGTTCCGAAAATTGGGTGCGCCGTAAAATCGCCTGGGTAGTGCCAATAGTCCAGAGTCGATCGGATGGTTAACGGCGCGACATGATGACATGATTATATCGGCTGGATTCGCGGAATGAGTTCGCTTAAAGTCGCGCCGCATGGCGAAGTGAGACGTGCCGCCTCGAGAAGCTTGGGGCCACTGGTCAAATTGCCCTGGCCAGATCGCCCACCGAAACGGGCAGTTTGGGAAACTAGGACGACGTTATCGAAACCGCCAAAAACGAATTCGTTCTTCGCGAGCGGAAGCCGAGGATGCGCAGATCAGTTCCCGCCTCCGTTCAATCGAATACCGGCATCGCCTTGATCGTGGCGAACAGCCGGGGTTCTGCAGATTGATTTATATGAGCCTTTGATGACGATAGAAAATGCAGCTTTGGCAAGACACCACTATCCGGCGGGCTACCACCGGCAGTCTGTGCCTCGGTGGCGCGTCCGGCGCGATGTGCTGGCAAAGCTGGTCCTTACGATAGCATTTTACGCGTCTCTATGGCGGGCGACAGGCATGTGGTACGGCCTGCCTGCAAACTTCGACGACGGCGCCGCGGTCGACCCGCTGCCGATGAAAATATTGCTCTATGGCCTTATCCCTTTGTCAGGATTATATTTTCTGTTGGAACAGAAACAGTTCCTACGGGTCTTTTCAAGGTTTTCGCCGTTCATCGTGGTTGTCGGCATTTCCTGCCTGACATCGATCGTCTTCTCCATCGACAAGACCGCATCCTTAAAGGGATTGGCTGCGGTCATCGTTCTCGCCATCCCGCCTCTTCTGTACCGCGCGCGCTACGGCAATGTCGAAGCCTTCCGAGTCCTCGGGCGTTTTGCGATTGCCGCCGCATTCATCAACGTTCTCTACACAGTAGCTTTCCCACAATTCGCCATCATGCGCGGCAGCTATGCGGGCATGGTCAAAGGCGCATTTTATCATAAGAACACGTTGGGGCAGTTCTGCTCGGTCAGTTTTGTCTGCCTGCTATCGACGGAGAAATTCGGCCGGCTTCGTTACAGTACCCTGGTACGCTGGGCTGCAATGCTCTGCCTTCTCGCCTTGATTGTGGCAACGAAGTCCTCGACGGCTGTCGTCTTGACGATGTTCGGCAGCATGATGCTGTATGGCATTCGCGTTATTCACATTTACCCGAACCGCCTTTTTCGTTCCTTCGTCGTTTTCCTGTTGTTCGTGATCATCGGGTTCGGCGCCAGCTTCGTTTACCTCGGCGTGGCTTCAGCGGTTGCAGAAGCATTCGGCAAAGATATTACTTTCTCCGGTCGCACCAATATCTGGGAACAGCTATTGCCATTGATCTGGGATAGGCCCCTAACAGGTTATGGGTTTGCGATGTTTCGTCAGCCCGATGTCATGGAAGAGTACGTCAAGGTTACCTTCGATGCACGATCGACCCATAACACCTATCTTGAGCTAGCGCTCAATATCGGCATTCCAGGCGTTACCGCATGGACGTTGTTTGCGCTGACCCGCGTGTTCCGGAAGATGACAATCGTCGACCCCGATCCGGCAGAATCCGGCGCCAGGCGAAAGGAGATTGTTATCATCATCCTCATCATGCTTGGAGCCATGACCGAGGCAGGCATGATGCTGGCACCTTTCATTTGCTGGCCACATATGGTCATCGCACTCTCGGAACTGCGTCCCAGGTTGCGAACAAACCGGAATCAACGCCAGCCTTGAGGGAGGGTGTGTTCGACGTCTGGCGATAGAGCGCCTCATTCCGTCCTTCCCTTCTTGTCGCATCGGTCAATATCGTCGGCCGCCGGATGGGCATGCGAGCAGCCGTTCAAATCGAGAAATACCGCTTCTGCCAGGGCAGCATGTTTTCCTGCCACGCACGCGGCGTGAAATCGTCATAAGCAGTCTCAGCGATCGCCAACATCCAATTCTGCTCCTTGCGGGCCAGCAAGACGCATGACAGTTCCATGCCGGCTTCGACCGTTATAGATGGCCGGTTGGCGCCCGGTATATCGATCCCCTTGTTACGCCACTGGATGCGGATTTCGTCGGGCTCGGATGTCCATTCACCTGAAGAAACGGAAGCCTTTCCGTCGGGTTTGACGCGAAGCGGCGGCGGAGTGACGTTCAGAAAACTGCCGTCATTGAAATAGTTGCCGTCAATGTCCCCCGCAGTCGCCTCCCCGTTTCCCTTCAGCAGAATGCCCTGCTTGCACCGCAGGAATATGTTGCGCCGAAAGCTTCCGGACCATGGTCGATTGGCGAAAAAAGCGATGTCACATTCGCTGATGACGTTATCGTGGATATTCATATCTTTGCGAAATGCCAGATTCTGATCGGAATAACCGCTCAAACTCACGCCGCGATTGCTGTTCTCGATCCTGTTGTCATAAACATGGTGGCCGGCATGGCTGACTTGATCGCCAACTCCATAACCGAAGGAATAATCGTTCATCCTGCCGTCGCGCATGATGTTACTGCGCACGACGGCGTCGTCGCCGATCGATGAAAAAGAAAAATTCTTCCCGCCGATGAAATTATATTCAACGAGGTAGTTTCGGGTCCTGCCGCAAACCAGCGCCCCCTTGTTCGAGGTGCTGGTCGGTCTTTGTAAAAGAAGGTTCCCCCGGACCACCACATTGGAACTTATATAGCTATCTTTGTTTTCGTAGGCGAATTGGCAACAATCCGCTCCCTGGCCGGGCGCTGCGCCGACGCGGTTGTTTTCCAGCAAAACATTCGACGTCATCGTAAGGTAAATGCCGTCGCCGTTCACATTTTCTGTTTCGCAGCGCCTTACGACAAGATTCTTGCCGTTGTGAAATTTGAAGCCGCGCGGAGAGTTCTTGACCACCACGTCTTCGACCACCGTGTCGGAAAACACCTGATAAGCGACGCCGATATCCTCAGCACCGTCGATGACCTGCCCCCGTGTGGATGCTCCATGAATTTTCTTTCGCAAGATGGCGGGCATCAGATCTTCCTTCGATACGCTTGTCGCTGACAATAGTGAGCGACGGTGTGGCGGATGTTTGAATATCTGAAAATTATCTTCACCTGAACGGCCGCTGAGAATCTCTGCACATAGACCAATAGAGACAGTCCGCCCCGATTATCGCGTTCAACCAGCCGACGCCCTCGCAGCGAGTTGAAGTCGCATTGCATCTCGGGTCGAGGATCGGCCGGTACCGGGCTCGTCACATGTTCGCCCGATTTTTCCTGCATGGCGTTCTGGCAACGCCGCCGCTGCGTTTCAGCAGCTCATTTTAATCGCCCGTCAGTCTTCTTCTGTGGCCTGAGTTGGGGACCGTTGAAAGGCAGCTGTTTAGTCAATCACTGTTGAGTTGATGGACGCCATTCTTCTCCTCGTCGGCGCCATCGGACCAGTGGTAAAAAAAACACTATCTCGAAAACCTAGATGACCTTGCGCTCGCTCGCTGGGCCTCTATCTCTGGGCCGAAAGCGCCTCTAAGGCGAGTTGTTTTCATTTTACCATGACTCTGGTTGCATATTGATCGGTCTCACGTTACGAAATCCCGGGAGGCCAAACACCGAGGCCGACAATGATTACGCATCGTCAAGATATCGACGGCCTGCGAGCCGTAGCCGTCATTTTTGTGATTCTTTATCACTGCGGATTTGATCGCATTCTCCCCGGCGGATTTATCGGGGTGGACATTTTTTTCGTGATATCGGGCTTCCTGATAACAAAAATAATCCTCGCCGAAGTAAGCGATGGCCGATTTTCGATCGGCAACTTCTACAGCCGTCGGGCCAAACGAATTCTTCCCGCTGTCGTGGCCATGTATGCTGTCGTGATGGCGGTTTCGTATTTTACGATGCTGCCTGACGAAAGCCTGCGGGTCTTCAAGTCAGTGACGTCCTCCGCGCTCTTTGCTTCCAATGCCTATTTCTATTTGACGACTGGATATTTCGATGATTCCGCGGAATTCAATCCGGTCCTGCACACATGGTCGTTGTCCGTCGAAGAGCAGTTCTACGTCATTTTTCCGCTGATCGTCATGGCAGCGAGCCGTTATGGCCGCAGGGCAACCGGGATAGCCATTGCGGGACTTTTCGCAGTCAGCATCATTGCTTCCATCATCGCTGTTCCAATCAACCGCTCTGCAGCTTTCTATCTTGTGCAATATCGCGCGTGGGAGCTGCTGGTAGGCTCCCTCATCGCAGCACCGGCATTGACGAAATTTTCCGATATGCGGATCAATAATGCGCTTTCGGCAATCGGCGCCTTGGCGATCGGCCTCAGCGCGCTGCTGTTGTCGAAAACCTCTGAGTTTCCAGGGCTAATGGCCTTACCCGCGACGGCAGGCACGGCTCTTATCATCTGGGCGGGTCCAGGCACGCTGGTCAGCAGGCTTCTATCATTGAGGGTCGCCACCTCGATAGGTTTGATCTCGTATTCCCTCTATTTGTGGCATTGGCCGATCTGGGTGTTTTCGAACCAGTACGGGGCGTGGGAGCATGGCTGGCAATTGGTGCCCGTCGCTTTGAGTTTTGTCGTCGCATATTTCTCGTGGCGATTTATCGAAACGCCCTTCCGAACGATGCGATACCGGCCTCTGGTGTCCGTGGCCGCCGGGGCTGCCTCAATTGCTTCCGTAGCAATGCTGGCATTCGTCGGGCAACTCGCCGCCGATCAAATGAAGGACGACAACAAGCTCGTTGAGCGGGTGGCGGAATTTGCCGATTACGACCCCTCGAAAGCCTTCCGCAGTGGAAAATGCTTCCTTACGTCAAACGACGGTATCGAAAAATACGATCGTGATACCTGCTTGGCTCTCTCAAATAGTCAGCAAAACATAGCGCTCATCGGTGATAGTCACGCTGCGCACCTATATCCGGGCTTGAAAACGCTGCCGGGGACCAACGTCCTTCAAGCTAACGCATCAGGATGCCGTCCTACTCTTGAAGCCGAAGGCGAAGAGCGCTGCCTAGACCTCATGAACTACGTCTTCAAAGAGTTTTTGCCGAGCCACAAGGTCGATGTTCTCGTGTTGGCCGGACGCTGGACTGAAGATGACGTCAAACTCATCAGAAAGACGGTGGACTACCTCTCACCCTTTGCCAAAAAGATCGTCGTCTTCGGACCAGTGGCAGAATATAAATCTTCCCTGCCGCGGCTGCTCGCTCATAGTCTCTATGAGAAGCAGCCATTTCATGCCGCCGATCATTTGGCGCCTCGGCAGCGCATCGGTGTAGATATTCACGACGCATTGGCCGGAAGCGGAGCAATGTACATCTCCACCTATAAGACCATGTGCAATCCCGACTGCATCGTGTGGACAAAAAGCGGGGACCCGGTGCAATTCGACTACGGGCACTTCACCGCTGACGGCTCCCGCCTGCTGATTTCAAAGGTCAAGCAGGACCTCATCGTTCAACGGTGAGGTCAGCCCACGCTGTGCGTTTTGAAACTGTCGATGAGGCAACTGTCGGTGTTCAGCTTGCGAACCGTCCATCCTGCAGAAACGACAGGGCTTGCCTCCACATGATCTTGTTGACCGGCAAGAAAGTGTGGTTGGCGGGAATGACGATATGCGCCGCGGCGCCGTCGAGGCGTGTGCTCTCCACCGACACCTTTCCATCATTCGGAATTCTAAGGCCGATGATCAGGGAAGAGACCGGGTCGATGGTCCGGTTCCCCGCGATGATGCCAAGTTCGTAATCGACCGTGCCGAACAGCTTGGTCATTGCGGTTTGATCGGTAATCAGCTGCTGCCCTGCCGGTCCATAGAACTTCCTGTAGAGCGGCCAGGTCTTGAGGAAATCGGCGATCTGGCTGCCGTTGTTCGGCGTTCCGACCATGACCACTCTTCCCAGCTTCGGCGGGCGATGGTTCCGGAGAAAAGCACGGATAAGCAGCCCACCCATCGAATAACCGATGAAATGCACACGGCCGTCGCCTGCCTCGTTCACAGCCGCGTCGATCTGCGGCCGAACGATGTCGACAAGGTCGCCGATCGAAAACCTGGTGGAGGGGTAACCGACATTCGCAACCCGATACCCCTTCCCGGACAGGAAGGCTGCGAGCTTCTCCATGCTTTTCTTCGTCCGGGCAATGCCGTGAAAAAGGATGACTGTGTCGTTCATCAGGTGTCCATGCCGAATAGCCATTCATTCGAAATGGCTTGGTTGTGGCGTACGAATTGCTTAGATCGGAATCGATTTAAGGATAAGTTGTGCAGCATTCAAACTGCTGCAGCGTCCTTTGCGCAGCTGCAAAGACGCTCAGTGCTGCACAAAGAGAGAAATGCGGGCCGTGACGACCAGCATCAGACATATCGCCAAACTTGCAGGAACGTCGGTCTCTTCGGTCTCGCGTGTGCTCAACAACAGCGGCTACGCCTCGCCTGAGCTCCGGCATCGCGTAGAGTCGGCGATCCGGACACTGAACTACACACCCAGCAAGGGTGCCCGTATGCTGCGCGGTGCACCAAGCCGGATGATCGGGCTGATGCTGCCGTCGATTGACGTGCCGTTCTTCGGTATCCTCGCCCATGCCATCGAACAGGAACTGTTTCAGCACGGCTATCAGACGCTGATCTGCAGCACGGCGGAAAATATGGATCACGAGGCGCGCTATATTTCCATGCTGCTTGCCCAGCGCGTCGACGGTGTCATCGTCGCAAGCGCCTTCGGCAGCATCGAGCATTTCGGGGTGCTGCGGGATGCCGGTATACCGATCATCGCCATCGACCGTGAGCTGAGCGGCATCGCCGACGACGCTGTCATGGCCGATCATGCGGAAGGCGGACGGCTGATGGCGCGCCATCTGATCGACCTCGGCCACCGGGCTATCGCCATCGTCGGCGCGCCGGCACACAGCCAACCTATCCAGCTTCGCCTTCAGGGCATCACGGCGGAAATGGCCAAGGATGGCATCGCACCTGCCATCGTGGCGATGGCGGAAGAGCACAGCTTTGCGGAAACCTACCGGCTGGCGCGAGAATTGCTGGCATCTCGACCTGAGGTCACCGCGATCATCGGCACAACCGACGTTTCGGCGATTGCCGCAATCCATGCCGTCCAGGATCGCGGATTTTCCGTTCCGAACGACTATTCGGTCGTCGGCTTCGACGACCTGCCGGAGGCAGCCTATGTCTTTCCGCGGCTGACAACGGTCGCGCAGCCGATCCGCGATGTCGGGCAGCAAGCAGCACGGTTGCTGGAAGCGCTGATCGAAGGGCACCAGACAGGGGACGCATCTCGGCAGGGTGCGATCGTAAAGGTGCCGGTCACGCTGATCGAGCGCGATTCCACCGGCCCCATCCGCAGCTGAGCAGACGGTGCGGATCAGAGTGGCGCGGCAAAGCTAGGGTCGGACGATGACCTTGATCTCGCCCAGTAATGGCGCGTTGCCCACCACGTCGGCGACCTCCTCGAGACCGATGGTTTTGGTGACCAGCGCGTCCAGCTCCAATGCCCCGTTTGCTACCATTGCAGCAGCGCGCGAATGGGTGAAAGGATTGAGGTAGGCCGGCCTGATATCGACTTCGTTCACCAGCAGATCGAAGGGCAGAACCGGCACCTCGACGCCTGCCGGCGTGACCCCGAAAAGCACGAATGTGCCACCGCGCCGAGCTATCCTCAGACCGCTTTGAAGCGTGTCGGGCACGCCGGCGCACTCGATGACCACGTCTGTGCCGCCTTTGGTAACCTCTCGCACGGAAGCGATCGTGTCCGAGGAGNCCGGGTCGAAGGCNTGNGTCGCCCCCAGGCGCAAAGCGGTTTGGCGTCTCGACTGCTGGCGCGTGATCAAAATGATCTCGCTCGCCCCCGCCAGNCGGGCCAGTTGCACCATCAGCAGACCGATCACGCCCCCGCCGAGGATCGCGACGCTGTCGCCCGNACGGATCCTTGCCTTGTCGATGGCGTGGATACAGCAGGCCAGCGGTTCACTGAAGGCGCCGTGAACGGGATCGAGGTCGGCCGGCAGCCTGAAGGCCTGCGCGTGCGGCACCGCCACATATTCCGCAAAGCCGCCATCCCGCGTCACGCCAATGGCAGTCAAGCTCTCGCACAGGTTCGGCCGCGCCTGCGTGCAAGCCGGACAGATGCCGCAGGCGATATTGGGGTCGACCGTCACGAGCTCCCCGCCGGTAAACCGTGTCACACCATCGCCGATCTCTTCCACGATGCCGCAGAATTCGTGGCCCAGCGTGACGGGGATCGCTGTCGGATATTCGCCCTTGTACATGTGGCGATCGGAACCGCAGATGCCGGCTGCTGCCACCCGGATAAGCAGCTCGCCTGGCCCGGCAACCGGTTTCTCAACGTTGCGCATGGTCAAAGACCCGATCGACTCCAAGCGTACAGCCTTCATTCCGCTCCTCCAGACCTAAAGTTCGATTGCCGATCGTGCTGATGAAGCCGCCTTGCAGGATGATGCACCCGCGACGCGGCTCAAGCGCTCAGCTCATGACATTGCCGCCGTCGACATTGTAGCACTGCGCCACGATATATGCTGCATCAGGCCCGGCCAGGAAGGCGGCCATTGCAGCTAGTTCTTGGGGAGCGCCAAATCGTCCGGCGGGAACGGCGGCAGCCACGCGGCGCTTGACGTCACCGGGTTTCAAACCTTCCCGGCTGCCGAGTTTTGCATCGACGACGTCCCACATCGGCGTATCGACGACACCGGGAGCGATGGCGTTGACGTTGATGCCGTAACGGATCAGCTCCAGAGCGCAGCTTTGCGTGATGCTGATGACCGCCGCCTTGGATGCGCAGTAAGCCACAGCAGGTCCTTCGCCCCGACGCCCCGCCTGGGACGAGAAGTTGATGATGCGTCCACCTTCCCCTCTCTCCACCATGTGCCGGGCAACGGCCTGTGTCATGAAAATCACGCCTTCGATATTGACCTGAAATACCCTAGCGGTGCGCTCCCGGGATATTTCCAGAATGGACTCGACCTCGTAAATGCCTGCGGCATTGACCAGGATATCGATCTGACCGGCAGTGGCGATGGCGAAGCGTGCAGCTTCTTCGATGCTGTCCTGGCTGGTCACGTCAAGCGCCACACCCCAGGCATGCGGACCGATCGCTTCCGCCACCCGTGCGCATCGTTCACCGTCGAGATCCGCCACGACAACCCTGGCGCCTTCGGCGGCGAAGCGTTCGCACACTGCTTTGCCGATACCGCTCGCTCCCCCTGTGACCAATGCCACCTTGCCCGAGAGCCGCGCCGTTTCCGTATAGGTCATCGCACTGCCTCCCCGCTCGGACCTGCGCCGGCGAGGGTGCCGTGCGCGGCTGCCATAGTGAATAGCTTCATGTGTGCTCCTCCATTCTGACTGGATGGTGATTGGAACCGCCCTCTCCTGAAGCGACACCAATAGGCTAAGCGGATTGCGGGCTCGCCTCCTGCGCCTCCCGAAGGAGCACAGACATGTCGGGGATGCCGTCGGTGGCCGTCGCACCCGCGAGGCAATGCGCAGCCGCAGCATGGGCGACGGCGCAAATATGCTCGACCGGCCAGTTCTCATGCAGACCGTAGAGCACGGCGGCACAGAAGGCGTCTCCTGCGCCGACCGTACTGACGATGTCATCAGGATCGACGGGTCGTGAACGCGTCATGATCGGGGAAGCGCCTGATGCAAACCAGAAGCAGATTTCCGGTGCATGGATGATCGCGCCTTTAGTGACGCCTGCGGCAAGCAGGCGCTCGCCCGCTTCCAAAAGCCCCGCCTCGATCAAATCTCCCTTCGCGTCGCGAACGACAACATCGGTTGCCCGACCCGCCTCCATCTCGTTGATGATCAGATAATCGCAGAAGGGCAGAGCGACGCCGACCTTGGACGCAAATTCCGGGTCTTCGCTCGATACGAAATCCACGCAGGTCGTGAGCCCGGCGCGGCGCGCAGCCTCCAGCAGGCGCGACGCTCCCGAACGACCATCAGGGCCGATGCGGTCGAGACCCGGCAACAGCATGAGATAACCGAGATAGAACAGCCGATAGCCGGCCTCAGCGAAGGTGGCTGGTGAGACGAGCTCATCCGTCACGGCATCGTTGGCGCCGCCATGATAGAAGAAGGTCCGGTTCTGGCCGGGCACATTCATGACATGCGTATGCGCCGTCACCCGGTCGGCAAGCGCGGTCAGCCCACCGACATCGACGCCGGCAAGTGTAAGGCGGGCCTTGACGATCTCCCCGTCCTGATCAGCGCCGATGCATCCCGCCGCCGCCAGCTTTCCGGGAAATCCGAGCGAGGCCAGATCGGTAACGACATTGGCCGCCCCGCCGCCCACGCCCAGATCCTGGTGCAGGATATGCGCGAGATTGCCCTGTTCTGGCCAATAGGACAGGGTGTGGACGCGATCGACAATGAAGTTTCCCGCGCAGACGATGCCGCCGTGCTTCTGGCTATCGCGATCGCAAACCTCCTCCCCGGCTCGCATCAGCCGACTCCTTCATTCCACAAGGGTCTCAGCGGCGGCTCATCTTCCTCGATCGCGGCAAAGCGCCCGATCGGTTCCAGAAAGAAATTGTCGCTGTTGTCGTCGTTGACCTGNCTGACCTCGCCGACAAGGACAGGTCCGCCCCCTTTCCTGCCGTAAAAGCGGTGGTAAAGCCCGGTGCGGATCGTCACGCTTTGGCCAGGCTCAAGAATCAGCGGCTCCCATGCCGCGAGCCGGTGCGGCAGCCCGTCGACCGGAACNGTCACATCCTCCGTCAGCACATTGCCATCGGCGTCGGTTGCGGCGAATTCGATGACGAGATCGCCGCCGGCGCGATTGATGATGTCTTCCATCTTCGCCGCATGGCGGTGCGTCGGCGTGACCTGGCCTTCTTCGACGAAGAGCAGCTTTTCGGCATAGGTCCGCTCCTCGACATCAACGATGCCATTGCGCAGGCAGAACAACACGAGGCCGCGTTCGGCAAACCGGTTCGAGCCGAAATCGGTGACATCCCAACCCAGCTGATGGGCGCGCAGATAGGCCGATGCCTCCGGATGAGCGGCAAAATCCGCCGCCGTCCAATATCCCCATGCCGGCAGGGACCAATGCCAGCGCTCGAGGGTCTCGGTTGCCCGCAGCAACGCGGCGTTGATCGCGGAGCGCTGCATCAAACGGACACCCCGTCATACGCGACCGGTACCACGACGTCCTCGCGACCGGATTTGAGGGCTGCCGTCAGGACCGCATGATGCGCCTGCGCCTCCGCCGGCGTCGCGCAGCCGAAACCGTTGGCATCCCCGCCGGCAAGCTCATCGACGAAGGCCGCCCACATCTGCTGTATGGCGTCGGCAAAACCGAATTCAAAGATCTTGCCTGTGATGGCCGGAAACAGCGAGCCATAGCCGAGATCCTCGGTGCTCCAGGCCTGCGCTCCGCCATTATAATCCATCCACTGCCACTGGCGCGGCGACTTCGTGCTGAAGAATGCGCTTTTCTTCATGCCAAGAACCCTGATGTACCAGGTGTTGGATTCGCCGGGCGCGATGCGCCAGGTTTTCAGCACCATCGGGAAATCCTGATCCCCGGTGCGTACGCGGCTGCTGATCGTGGCATTGTCCCAGGTGGTGCAGGGCAGCATGCCGCCCTTGCCGTCGGGACGTTCGGTAACCTTCTTGACCAGTTGCGCATGCAGGGTCGTCGGGCGCCAGCCGAGACGCAGCGGCACATGCAGCACATGCATGCCGAGATCACCCATGCAGCCATAGTCGCCATTGATCTCGGCCATGCGCTTCCAGTTGATCGGCTTCTGCCGGTCGATATCCGAAGAGTGCAGGAAACCCGCCTCGACTTCGATTATATCCCCCATCTCGCCGCTTTTTGCGAGCGCGATGACCTTCTGTGCGCCGGGGAAGAAAGGCATTTCCGACGAGCAGCGGACCAGGAGTTCGGGATGCTCGGCCAGAACCGCCATGATTTCCCGGTTCTGCGCGGCGTCCATGCCGAAGGGCTTTTCGCCGAGAAGATGCTTTCCGGCCTTCAGGACGTCGATGTAGAATTGCTGGTGCAGCACATGCGGGACGGCGCAATAGACCGCATCGACCTCAGGATTGGCCAGAAGCTCCTTATAGTCGGCGGTGAACTGGCGAACAGTCGGCACATGATCCCTGAACCAGTCGAGCAGCGTCGCGTTGGTATCACAGACGGCGACGATTTCCGGTCGCGCCTTCACATCGGCCAGATGCAGCCAGCGCGCCGCGGCACTCGCGAA
>Ga0055540_1000261_pt1 | contig 47645 bp, 46 predicted proteins | sample AraplaCvi_mMS_r2_2_FD_55040 | JGI IMG/M metagenome (GOLD analysis project Ga0055540, IMG submission 55040) | Arabidopsis root microbial communities from North Carolina, USA - plate scrape MF_Cvi_mMS_r2 | ecosystem: Host-associated > Plants > Roots > Endosphere | place: USA: North Carolina
GAGCACAGGTTGCTGTGGGTGATCTTGCCCTCGACGGGGTTGGCCCGGTTCACGGTGTCCTCGTACATGATGTACGGGTAGCCGGACTCGAACTGCAGCTCCGCCAGCGTCTGGAAGAACTCGCGCGCCTTGATCTTCGTCTTGCGGATCCGGGCGTCGTCGACCATCTCGTAGTACTTCTCGGTCACCGAGATGTCGGCGAACGGCACGCCGTACACGCGCTCGACATCGTAGGGCGAGAACAGGTACATGTCCTCGTTCTTCTTCGCCAACTCGAAGGTGATGTCGGGAATCACCACGCCGAGGGACAGCGTCTTGATGCGGATCTTCTCGTCGGCGTTCTCGCGCTTGGTGTCGAGGAACCGGTAGATGTCCGGGTGGTGCGCGTGCAGGTACACCGCACCGGCACCCTGGCGGGCACCGAGCTGGTTGGCGTAGGAGAACGAGTCCTCGAGCAACTTCATGATCGGGATGACGCCCGAGCTCTGGTTCTCGATGTTCTTGATCGGCGCGCCGTGCTCGCGAATGTTGCTCAGCAGCAACGCGACTCCGCCGCCGCGCTTGGACAGCTGCAGCGCCGAGTTGATCGAGCGCCCGATGGACTCCATGTTGTCCTCGATGCGCAGCAGGAAGCACGACACCGGTTCGCCACGCTGCTTCTTGCCCGAGTTCAGGAACGTCGGGGTGGCCGGCTGGAACCGTCCGTCGATGATCTCCTCGACCAGCTTCTCGGCGAGGACGGTGTCACCGGCGGCCAGGGTCAGCGCCACCATCACGACGCGGTCCTCGAAGCGCTCCAGGTAGCGCTTCCCGTCGAAGGTCTTCAGCGTGTAGGACGTGTAGTACTTGAACGCGCCCAGGAACGTCGGGAAGCGGAACTTCTTGGCGTACGCGCGATCGAGCAGCGACTTGACGAAGTTGCGGCTGTATTGATCGAGCACCTCACGCTCGTAGTAATCCTTCTCGATCAGGTAGTCGAGCTTCTCGTCCTGACTGTGGAAGAAGACCGTGTTCTGGTTGACGTGCTGCAGGAAGTACTGGTTGGCGGCTTCGCGATCCTTGTCGAACTGGATCTTGCCGTCCTTGTCGTACAGGTTGAGCATCGCGTTGAGCGCGTGGTAGTCCGTCTCCCCCGGGAGCGCGTGGACTCCGGTGGTTACCGGTTCTGCAGTGACGGTTGGTGACACGTCTGGTCCTTCCAGAAGTCGTCGAGCCCGGCACGGACGGCGAAGACGTCGTCCGTGGTGCCCATGAGTTCGAAGCGGTAGAGGTAGGGAACGCCGCACTTGCGTGAGACGACGTCGCCGGCGTAGCCGAATTCGGCGCCGAAGTTGGTGTTGCCCGCGGCGATGACGCCGCGGATCAACGACCGGTTGTGTTCGTCGTTGAGGAAGGCGATGACCTGCTTGGGGACGTATCCCCCGGCGTCCGGGTCGGGCCCGTTGGCGTGTCCGCCACCGTAGGTCGGCAGTACCAGCACGTAGGGCTCGGTGACCCGGATGCGGTCGCGGAGCGGAATGCGGATGGCGGGCAGCTCCAGCTTCTCCACGAAGCGGTGCGTGTTCTCCGAGACGCTGGAGAAGTAGACCAGATTGCCCACGACTCCTCCTCTCCTACCCGCCGGGTGGATCTGGTCAGGCGGTGGCGGTGGCGGCGACGCCGGACAGCAGCTTGATGCGGTCCGGGCGGAAGCCCGACCAGTGATCGTTGCCGGCCACGACCACGGGAGCCTGCAGGTAGCCGAGCGCCATGACGTAGTCACGCGCCTCCGGGACCTCGGTGATGTCGACGACCTCGTAGGCGACGCCCTGCTTGTCGAGCGCCTTGTAGGTGGCGTTGCACTGGACGCAGGCGGGCTTGGTGTAGACGGTGACGGTCATCTTCGGCTCGACTCCTCTTCGAAGGCTATCTAACTGGCTACTGCTATCCCCATTTAGTTCAGCAGCCCGAGGACCCGTCGAATTCCTGCCGTCGAAGCCCGGGGACCGGCGGCTGAATCCTCCCGATTCGCCTGGTTCCAGAGCTCCGACTGGCCTGAGTCGGTACACGTACCGTGGGGGCCTGTCGGTCTGCAGAACACTACACCTAGTGTCCGACAATCCGAAGAGATACAAGATGTTCTGAACGACATTGATGGAATTCCCTGGTCGTAAGCCCAGATCGGGTCGAAGTTCCCGGCGTGTCGCGCGCGCCGTCGCCACCGTGTCGTGCCATGGCGACAGGTCTACCACCACCCCCCGACAGGTTCTCCACAGGCTCCATCCACAGCAAAGCCGCCGGCGACCCCTTCATCGGGGTCCCCGGCGGCGTGGCGAGAGACGTCAGCCGATGGTCAGCCGACCTCGGCCGCCAGCTTCTCCACCACCTCGCGGACCTGCTGGACGACGTCGGCGTTCTCGCGCGGATGCTTGTCTTCGAAGATCGCCGCCGGCAGGGACAGCTTGACGTCCTCGACGACGCGGGGACCGGCCACGCCGAAGGACTTGCGGGTCTCGTCGTGCGCCCACACCCCGCCGTACTGGCCGAGCGCGGTGCCGATGACGGCCAGCGGCTTGCCGTTGAGCGCGCCGTTGCCGTACGGCCGCGACAGCCAGTCGATCGCGTTCTTCAGCACGCCGGGGATGCTGCCGTTGTACTCCGGGGTGACCACCAGCGCGGCGTCGGACTCGGCCGCCGCCAGGCGCAGCGCCTGGACCGCCTCGGCCGCTCCGTCACCGTCGACGTCTTCGTTGTAGAAGGGCAGTTCNCCCAANCGGTCGAACAGCTGCAGCGACACNCCTGCTGGCGCCGTCTCGGTCGCCACCTGCGCCAACTGTCGATTCAGCGACGCCGCGCGAAGACTGCCGACGAGTACGAGGATCTTCACGTCTGCCATGTTCTTGAACCCTTTCGGTCGATTGGTNCCGATCTTCTCACAGCACAACCGGACCGCGGTCCGAATGATTCCGGCTGAGCTAAAGTGCAGGGATGAGTGGTGGTGACGGGCTGGTCGGACTTCCGGTCACCGAATCCGCGCCGGTCGAGCGCGGGGACGCGGCNCGCAACCGNGCCCTNCTNCTGGCCGCCGCTCGGCGCCTCGTCGACGAGCACGGGGCNGACACCGTCACGATGGACGACGTCGCCGCCGCCGCGGGAGTCGGCAAGGGCACCCTGTTCCGTCGGTTCGGCAGCCGCGCCGGCCTCATGGTCGTCCTCCTCGACGAGGACGAGCAGGCCGAACAGCGGGCCTTCATGTTCGGGCCCCCACCATTGGGTCCCGGCGCCCCGCCGCTGACCCGGCTCATCGCCTACGGACGCGAGCGACTGCAGTTCGTCTGGGATCATCGCGCCCTGCTGTCCGATGCCAACGCCGATCCGCACATGCGCTTCAACGCCCCCGCCAGCCTGCACCGCACCCACGTCCGGATGCTCCTGCAGTCGGCGGGCACCACCGGTGACCTCGACGCCCAGACCCAGGCGCTGCTGTCCCTGCTGGACGCCGACTACGTCACCCACCAGGTGCAGGACGCCGGTCAGGATCTCGACCGCCAAGGCGACGGCTGGGAGAGCGTGGCACGCAAGCTCTGCGGGAACTAGCCGTCGGTGGCCTGGGTTCTGCACGTCGACCTCGACCAGTTCCTCGCCTCGGTGGAGCTGCGGCGGCGCCCCGACCTCGTCGGCCAGCCGGTGATCGTCGGCGGAAACGGCGACCCCGGCGAGCCGCGCAAGGTCGTCACCTGCGCGTCCTATGAGGCACGTGCGCGCGGCGTACACGCGGGCATGCCACTGCGGGTGGCGGCGCGCAAGTGCCCGGAGGCGACGTTCCTGCCGTCGGACCCCGCCGCCTACGACGCGGCGTCGGCGGAGGTCATGGCCTTGCTCCGCGACCTCGGCCATCCCCTCGAGGTGTGGGGCTGGGACGAGGCGTACCTCGGCGCCGACGTCGGCGACCCCCACGCACTGGCCCAGCACGTCCGCGACGTCGTCGAGGCCGGGACCGGGCTGTCGTGCTCAGTGGGGATCAGCGACAACAAGCAGCGGGCCAAGGTGGCCACCGGCTTTGGCAAGCCGGCCGGGATCTATCGCCTCGACGACCAGAACTGGATGGCGGTGATGGGCGACCGGGGCGTCGGCGACCTCTGGGGGGTGGGGCCCAAGACCACCAAACGGCTTGCTGCCCTTGGCATCACCACCGTGGGCGATCTGGCCGCCACGGACGCCGAGGTGCTGGTCTCGACCTTCGGCCCCAGCACCGGGCTCGGCCTCCTGCTACTGGCCAAGGGCGGCGGCGACACCGAGGTCAGCACGACGCCGTGGGTGCCCCGCTCTCGCAGCCACGTGGTCACCTTCGCCGAAGACCTCGTCGACCGGGCCGCGATGGACGCGGCGATCGTCGAACTGGCCCGGCAGACCCTCGCCGAGGTCGTCGAGCAGGGGCGAACGGTGACCCGGGTGGCCGTCACCGTCCGCACGTCGACGTTCTTCACCAGGACCAAGATTCGCAAGCTGGCGACCCCGGGCGTCACCGAGTCCGTCATCTGCGACACCGCTCTCGCGGTCCTCGACCAGTTCGAGCTGGACCGGCCCGTCCGCCTGCTCGGCGTCCGCCTCGAGTTGGTCATGCCACCGGTCACGGACGTCACCGCCGGGGCCACGACTTCGGCGCCCGCGCCGGCCACCTAGCCTCGTCGGCATGCTGCACACCGTGGCCATCCGTGGGTACCGGTCCATGCGCGAGGCCGTGCTGCCCCTGACCGCGCTGACGATCGTCACCGGCGCCAACGGCACGGGCAAGTCCTCGGTCTACCGTGCCCTGAAACTGCTCGCCGACTGCGGTCGCGGTGAGGTGATCGGTTCGCTCGCCCGCGAGGGCGGACTGGAGTCGGTGTTGTGGGCCGGTCCGGAGAACACCAGCGGCGCCCGTCGCACCGGCGAGACACGGGGCACCACCCGCACCCGGCCCGTGGCGCTGGAACTCGGCTTCGCCTCCGATGACCTCGGCTACCTGGTCGACCTCGGGCTGCCGCAGTACGCCGGCCCCGGATCGTTGTTCGCGCGTGACCCGGAGATCAAGCGGGAGGTGGTCTTCGCCGGTCCGCGTCTTCGACCGAGTGCGACGTTGGTCCGGCGCAGCGGTGATTACGCCGAGGCGGCCGACGAGACAGGCCACGGCGTCACCGAACTCACCCGCGCCCTGCCCGCCTACCGCAGCGTGCTGGCCGAGTTCGCCCTGCCCGAGCTGACCTCCGTGCGAGACCGCCTGCGCGAGTGGCGGTTCTACGACGGCTTTCGGGTCGACGCCGACGCACCGGCCCGACGGCCGCGGGTCGGCACCAGGACCCCGGTGCTCTCCGACGACGGCGGCGATCTGGCGGCCGCCGTGCAGACCATCCTCGAGGTGGGCGCCGGCGACCTCTCGCGGGCCATCGCCGACGCGTTCGACGGAGCCGAGGTGTCCGTCGCGGTGCACGACGGCCTCTTCGAGTTGCAGCTGCACCAACGGGGAATGCTACGGCCGCTGCGTGCGGCCGAATTGTCCGACGGCACACTGCGATTCCTGCTGTGGGGAGTGGCGTTGCTGAGCCCGCGCCCGCCGTCGCTGATGGTGCTCAACGAGCCGGAGACCTCGTTGCACCCGGATCTGGTGGCCCCGCTGGCCGCGATGATTCGGGCGGCCGCGGCGACGACCCAGGTGGTGGTCGTGACCCATTCCGAGTCGATGCGCGCGCACCTCGACGCCGACGGGGCAAGCGAGATCGAGCTCCACAAGCAGTGGGGCGAGACGNTGATCGCCGGCCAGACCCTGCTGACCACGCCACCGTGGGACTGGGGGCGGCGTTGAGCCTCAGCGGCGCACCGACGGCCGCAGCGCGCGGGTGAAGATGACGTTCACCTGCCGCATGGCGACGCTGTACGGCCACCACGCCACCCGCTTGAAGGCGTACAGCGCGCGGATGTCGGGCGAGGTGTAGATGAGGTACCGGTTGCGGGCCACCCCGCGAAGGATCTTGTCGGCCACCGCCTCCGGGGACACGGCGTGGCCGCTGAAGCGCTGCACCCACTTCTGCACTCGCGGGTGGTCGCGGTCGACGCCCGCGATGTCCACGCTCTGCACCAGGGGCGTCTCGACAGCCCCCGGGACGACGACCGACACGCCGATGCGGTGCCTGGCGAGGTCGAATCGCAACACCTCCGACAGTCCCCGCAACCCGTACTTGCTGGCGCTGTAGGCCGCGTGCCAGGGCAGCGCCACCAGCCCGGCCGCCGAGGACACGTTGACGAGGTGCCCGCCGCGACGGGCGAGAACCATTGCGGGCACGAAGTTCTCGATGACGTGGATGGGACCCATCAGGTTGACCGAGATCATCGACTCCCAGTGCCGGTGGGTCAGGTGGCTGACGGTGCCCCACGCCGAGATCCCGGCGATGTTCATCACCACGTCGACCGCGGGCGTGGGCCCCCCGATGGCCTCGTGGACCTCGGCGGCGAAGGCGGCGACCTCGTCATGGTCGGAGACGTCGAGCGCGCGGTGGACCGTCACCGTGGCGCCGAGCGCGCGCGCCTCGGCGACCGTCTCGGCGAGGCCCTCGCGTTGCGATCGGTCAGGAAGAGCTCGGCACCGTCGGCGGCCAATTTCAGCGCCGTCGCGCGGCCGATCCCACTTGCCGCACCGGTGAGCACACACCGCTTGCCCGCGTAGCTCGAGACCATGCGCGCGACCTTACCGACCGCGCCTCACTCGCCGGTCAGGGTTCCGCCACCCCATAGGGAATACAGCCACAGGCGCTCCAACACCGCGACGGCCCGCGACATGTCGCGGTGACCGCCGACGAAGGACGTGTCACCCGACAGCGTGGCCCCTGTCGTGGCTGCCAGCGTGCGGACCAGCGTCGGCACGTCGTCGGAGATGGGGTGGGCCGTTCCCGCCTTCGCCTCGTCCTCGACGATCTTGACGATCTGGTCGATCACAGACGCCATCTGCTGGTCGAGGATGTCTCTGATCTCGGCGTCGGTGCTGCGCGCGGCGTTGCACGCCGACATGATCGGGTCGTTGTGGGAGTACACCAGCGCGGCGCTGCCGACCATGCGCCTGGCGAAGGCGGCGGTGGACTCGTCGGCCCCGCGCGGGGCGAAGTAGTGGGTCAGCTCCTCGAGCTCCTGCATGGCCTCGGCGAGCATCTGGGCCAGCACCGAGTACTTGGAGTCGAAGTAGAAGTAGAAGCCCGAACGGGCGACGCCGGCGCGGTCACTGATCAGGCTGACCGACAGCTCGGAGAACGGCTTTTCCCTGAGGAGCTCGTGGACGGCGTTGAGAATCGCCTCGCGTTGCCGGTCACCACGGCTTTGGCGGGCCTCACTGGGGGCGGATTCGGCGGTCATCGCGTACGAGCTTTGCACCGACGCCACGCCAGATCAAAACTTGACATGCGTCAAGTGTCAGCGACAGGATGGATGTAGTCAGTGACGTCGACCACAGACGTCCTTGAGTCCAGGAGCATGCCAATGGCGACCATCAGCACCCCGGAGTACTTGCTCGATCAGGCCAAGCGCCGCTTCACGCCGTCGTTCAACAACTTTCCCGGGATGGGCGCCCTCGAACGCAAGCTGCTGCGCACCGACTTTCCGCAGAAGGTGCTGGCCGAGCCGCCGGCCGGCAGTGGTCTCAAGCCCGTGATGGGCGACTCCGGGCTTCCCGTCCTCGGTCACATGCTGGAGATGTTCCGCGGCGGGCCCGAGTACCTGATGCACATCTACAAGACCAAGGGCCCGATCTACTACGCCGATTCGCCGGCCCTGCCTGCGGTGGCCGCGTTGGGACCCGACGCCGCCCAGGCCATCTACTCCAACCGCAACAAGGACTTCTCCCAAGAGGGCTGGATCCCGGTGATCGGGCCGTTCTTCCACCGCGGTCTGATGCTGCTCGACTTCGAAGAGCACATGTTCCACCGGCGGATCATGCAGGAGGCCTTCGTCCGGACCCGCCTGGTCGGCTACACCGAACAGGTCGACACCGTGGTCTCGAAGGTCGTCGCCAACGACTGGGTCGCCAACGATCCGCGGTTCCTGCTCTACCCCGCCATGAAGCAGATGACCCTCGACATCGCCTCGATGGTGTTCATGGGACACGAGCCCGGCACCGACCACGAGCTGGTCACCAAGGTCAACAACGCGTTCACCACCGTCGTCCGCGCCGGCAACGCGATCATCCGCACCGGCGTGCCGCCGTTCACCTGGTGGCGCGGCCTTCAGGCGCGCAAGGTGCTGGAGGACTACTTCGCCGAACGCGTCAAGGAACGCCGCGGCGCGGAGGGCTCGGATCTGCTGACCGTGTTGTGCCAGACCGAGGACGAGGACGGCAACAAGTTCAGCGACGAGGACATCGTCAACCACATGATCTTCACGATGATGGCCGCCCACGACACCTCGACGTCGACGGCGACCACCATGTCCTACTACCTGGCGGCCAACCCCGAGTGGCAGGAACGCTGCCGCGACGAGTCCGACCGCCTCGGTGACGGGCCCGTGGACATCGAGTCCCTGGAGAAGCTCGAATCACTCGACCTCGTCATGAACGAGTCGATGCGATTGGTGACCCCCGTGCAGTGGGCCATGCGCCGCGCGGTGCGCGACACCGAACTGCTCGGGTACCACATTCCCAAGGGCACCAACGTGATTGCCTACCCCGGGCTCAACCACCGACTGCCGGAGTTCTGGACCGACCCCATGACGTTCGACCCCGAGCGGTTCGCCGAGCCCCGCAACGAGCACAAGCAACACCGCTTTGCGTTCACCCCCTTCGGCGGCGGGTCGCACAAGTGCATCGGCATGATGTTCGGTCAGCTGGAGGTCAAGGTCATCATGCACCGACTGCTGCGCAAGTACCGGCTGGAGTTGGCACACCCCGGCCGCGAACAGAAGTGGGATTACGGCGGCATGCCCGTCCCGATGGACGGCATGCCGATCATCCTGCGCCCGCTCGCTGACGTGGCCGACGACGGCAGGGCCGCCGACGCCACGATCGCCATGCTGTCGGCCATGCGGATCGGCATCGGTGCGCTGGCGTGGGTCAGCCCGTCGTCGACGCGAAAGCTCTTCGGCATGGCGAGCGCGGACGCGGCCGACACCGCTTATCCGTTGCGGCTGTTCGGCATTCGAGACGTCGTGGTGGGCACCGCCACGCTTCTGGCGACGGGTGACCAGCGGCGGACCTGGGTGATGTTTGGACTGCTCTGCGACGCCGCGGACGGCACCGCTGCGGCCATCGGACGACGGGACGGCTCGCTGCCGCCGACGTCGTCCGCCTTGGTCGCCGTCCCCGCCGCCGCCGTGGGCCTCGGCCTCTGGTTGCTGCGGCGAGGCTAGCCGCGGCGGCGGTCTGACACCACCAGCCAGAGCGCCGACGCCAGGAAGTAGAACGCGCCNAAGCCTGCATAGGGCGCGACGTCGGTGACGCCGGGNACGACGGACCCGTTGGCCTTGATCAAGAAGGTGATGCCGACGACCGCGGACTGGGCCCCGCTGAGTGCCATTGCCCACTGTGCGCCAACGGACTTCCACCGTCGCAGCGCCGTGCCGAGCTGAAGGAGACCCGACAGCGTGGCCCAGACTCCGAAGACTCCGAGGACCGCGAACATGCTCGCGCCGAGCGCCACGGCCACCGCGGCGGTGGTCACGGTGCTGACGACCGCGTTGAGGGTCTGGGTCGGGTTGGCCTTCAGTCCCCCGTTGCGCCGGGCGTCGACGACGTTGGCCGCGGCATCCCAGGCGGGGTAGACGATCAGGAGGGCCGCGGCCAGCGCAGGCACGTCGGCTCCCACGGTGAAGGCGGCGGCCACCCAGAGGATCGAAAATGCCGCCCGCGCAAAGTAGTACGTGGTGAGCCAGCGCCGTCCGTCGGTTCTGCGGTCCTCGAGCATCGTGTCGGTCATCGCCGGTGTCCTTCCATGGTGAGTCGACCCCCGTCGACGACGGGGGCAAGGGGTAATGCGTGCGCTAGTTCAGGTGCGGGCGGTCAGGCCGGCGAGCAGTGGTGCGGTGACGAGGTCGAAGACTGCGGCGTCGCCGTAGGCGCGCGCCGAGAGCATGGCGCCGTGGACGGCCGCCATGAACTTCTCGGCTTCGGCATCGGCTGCGTCGGCGAGGGCGAAGTCACCTCGCGCGCAACCGTCTTCGAGCACCGCGGTGAGCCAGGACGCCAGCACCTCGAAGTAGGCCTTCACTTCGGCGACGACGGCCTCCGGCAGCACGGGCATCTGGGTGGCGAGGAGTGCGCACAGACAGAAGGTGTTGGTGCCGTCGGCGATGCAGGCCGACCAGAAGCCGATGTAGGCCTTCAATCGGTCGAGCGGGTCGGGATTGTGCGTGGTCAGCTCGGTGAAACCGGCGGCGGCTTCGGCCCGGTAGCGCGCGACCAGACTGGCGACGAGGTCGGCCTTCGTCGGAAAGTAGTAGTGAATGCTCGCCTTGCGGATGCCCACCGATGCGGCGACGTCGGCGTAACTGAAGCCGTTGTACCCGCCGTCGACCAGAAGGGCTCTGGCGCTGGTGAGGATGTCGTCTTCGGTGGTCGCCGCCATGCCCGTTAATCTACCTACTAGTAGATAGATTGGTCAAACTAGGCGTCGGCCGCCAACCGGTTCGCGCAGGCGACCACGGCCCGCAACGCCGACTCCGTGGCGTCCTCGGACCAGCCCACCGCCCAGGCCTCGCCGGCTCCGTCGGTGCCGCGCAGGAACGTGGCGGTGCCGCCCGGCGCGGGCAGCTGGTGAAACGCCGAGATCTCGACCGAGACGCCCCGGTCGTAGAGCATGGTCGTCAGCGCGGCGACGGGTCCGCAGGCCGCCGCGGTCGACGTGCCGATGCGGTCACCCACGGCGATCGTCGCCTGGTAGTTGCGTGCTTGCGCCCCAAGGCGACTCGCGGGCCGCTCGGCGTCGACGCACTGCCACTGGCCGAGCCGCAGGGGACCCGAGGAGGGCGCGTAGCGGGCCAGGAACGCCGAGTCGGGCGTCGACTCCGCTTCCTCCCGCAGCGCGCGGGGAACCAACCCGCGGAATCGGGCGGCGAACGTCGGGTCGGCAAGAGCAGATGGGGTGAGCGATGTGATGGACATGTGCCGGTCTCTCTGAAGGGAGGAGTTCGACCGACGGTGTAGCGACGACCCACAGCGAGGGGTCGGTCTGGATCAGACCCCGCTGCGGGTGGCTACTACGAGTCGCTTCGGCACGCCAGCGATGCTAGGCCTCCCCCACCGCAGGACGCAAGCCCATTCGCGGTCCACTAGGGTTCATCGCCGATGACGAAATGAGTTGGTGGCACGCCCTGCTGCTGTTCGCGGCCGGCGTCGGCGGCGGGTTGTGCGGCAGCATCGCGGGCTTGGCGTCACTGACCACCTATCCGGCCCTGTTGCTGATTGGCTTGCCACCGGTGGCCGCCAACGTGACCAACACCGTGGCATTGGTCTTCAACGGCGTCGGTTCGGTGTCGGCGTCGCTTCCGGAATTGCGCGGCCAGCGTTCTGCGCTGATCCGACTGATCCCGGCAGCGCTCCTCGGTGGCGCGGCCGGAGCGGCCCTGTTGTTGACGATCCCGGCCGAGGGCTTCGAGAAGGCCGTGCCACTGTTGCTGGCCGCGTCGGCGGTGCTCATCGCCCTGCCTCAACGGGAGCACGTCGCCGACGGGCCGCCGTCGGTCACGCGGCGGGTCGTCGAAAGCCTGTGCGTGCTGGCGATTTGCGTGTACGGCGGCTTCTTCGGCGCCGCCGCGGGGGTGTTGATGCTCGCGTTGTTCCTCCGCATGGGCAGTGAGGCGCTGGCCATCGCCAACGCCACCAAGAACGTGGTCCTCGGCGTGGCGAACGGCGTCGCCGCCCTCGTGTTCGCTGTCGTCGCCGACGTGCACTGGCTCGCGGTGGTGCCACTAGGCCTCGGCTGCTTGCTCGGCTCGCGATTGGGCCCGGCCATCGTGCGGCGCGCCCCCGCCCGACCGGTGCGCCTGACGATCGCCGTGGCGGGTCTGGCGCTGGCCGTCAAGCTCGGCGTCGAGGCCTACCGCTAGACGAAGGGGTCGTCACCCCTGGCGATCCGCATGCCGAGTGCCAGCAGCGACTCTGCCGAGGCGTGCAGGCGGCTACCCGCCTCTTGGGTGGCCTGCCCGGCCAGATAGCGCGACCAGGTGCCCTCGATGACGATGCCCAGCTTGAAGCAGGCCAGCGCCTTGAACCAGTCCAGTCGNTCCGTGCGCCGGCCGCCGGCGTCGAGGTANGCCGCCACCAGCTCGGCCCGGCCGGCCAGCCCGCCCAGTGCCGACAGCTGCGACCCCGCGTCGATCGTGTTGGGTTCGGTCGGCCAGCACACCAGGAGCCACCCGAGGTCGAGCAGCGGCTCCCCGATCGTGCACATCTCCCAGTCGATGAACGCGGCCACCTCGGGCCGGTCCCGGCGCAGCAGGACGTTGTTCAGATGAGCGTCACCGTGCATGACTCCCGGTGGTCCGTCCTCGGGCCGGTCGCCCTCGAGCCACGCCGCCAGCTCGGTCACCCCGGCCAGCGAACCCGGGTCGTAGGCGTCATGCCGGTAGCTCTGCAGCAGTCCGAGGAATTGCGGAACCTGGCGTTCGAGGAAGGAGCCCGGCCGGCGCAACGCGGCCAGCGGACTGCCCTCCCACTCGACCCCGCCGAGCCGCGCGAGGCTGGCGGCGTAGGCAAGCCCGACGTCGTGGCGCAGCGACGCGTCGTCGACGTAGGCCTGCGCCATCTCGTTGCCGGGGTTGAAGCCGTCCACGTCCTCCATCAGNTAGAAGACGACACCGAGCACGTCGAGGTCCTCGCAGCCGGCGATGAACGCCGGGTGCGGGACCCCGGTACCCGCGAGGGTCTGCAGGACGGCGATCTCGCGCAGCATCGTCTTGTCGCTCGTCGGACGCGGATGCAGGGGCGGGCGGCGCAACACCATGGGCCGACCGTCGACGCGCAGTCGCACCACGACGTTCTGACTGCCACCGGTCAGCGGTTCGACGTCGCTCACCTGCGCACCGAGACCCGTGGTCCGCACCCACTCCCGAAGGGCCTGCTGGTCACCGTCGGTCAGGGTGGGAACGTCCTCGGTCATGTCCGACATCGTCGTCGTCGAGCGGCATCGCGGCAGTGGTTCGACCGAAGTCGTTGGCCCGCTTGCCCTCCGGTGATCTAGACGCCGGGCGTCGGGAGGGACCTGACCCGATCGGCGGCGAATGCCGCTGCCTGACTGGTCAATCCGGCATCGACGTATTGGCTGTGCGCCGGCCGGTCGTCGCCCGGGGAGCACACCGGGTCGGCGCCGTTGCACAGGTCGACGGTCTTGGCGCCGTAGAGCGGGCTGAGCGCGGTGAGCGGTCCACCGAAGCGGTTGAGCGGGTTGCCGAAGACGGCCACGGCGGCCACGTGGTCGGCCACCTCGGGGGGCATGGGTTGCCCCAGCCCGAAGAGCCTGGCGGGATCACCGGTGATGCCGTCGACGACGGCGGCGCCCTGGGAGTAGCCCCCGAGCACGATCTTGGTGTTCGGACAGGTCGACGTCGTCAACTGAACGTGCGCGGCGGCGTCGGTGGCGCCTGCGGTGGCCTGCATGAAGTCGTGCGAGGCCGGATAGTTCACGGCGTACACGCCGACGGACCGGCCCTTGAGGTCAGCCTTCAGCGAGTCGACGAACGCCTGCCCCACCCGGCCGACNCCGACGGGTTCGTCAGTGCCGCGGGCGAATACGACCTCGACGTCCGAGCACTTCGGAGCGGCNGAGGCGACGGGTACGCCGCCGCCGACCAGACCCGTGCCGATCAGGCCGGAGGACGCCAGGCCCGCCAGGAGGAGGTGGGCCTTGCTCAGAACGGACATCGACGTCCCCTTCGGTGGTTCATTCTCATCTGACGATTATTTAGAAGTACTTCATAATTGCCCAGCGGGGCGTCGAACCTACTCATCCATCGGCGAAGTGTGAGCGAGAACTCGTGCCGCCCCCGCGGCGGGCAATGCGTGGCGATCAATCCAGGAGGCGCCTTGACACGTTCGTCGTGACGAGGTCGAGCAGTTCGTCGGCACGCCCGGCCATGATGGTCCGGATCGCGTACAACGAGAAGCCCTTCGCCTGTTCGGCACTGATCGCGGGGGGAATGGACAGCTCTTGGCGAGCGGTGACCACGTCGACGATCGCCGGCCCGTCGTGGGCGAATGCCTCGCGCAACGCGTCCTCCAACTCGCCGGGATGCTCGACGCGCCGTCCGAAGGCCCCCATCGCGCGGCCCACCGCAGCGAAGTCGGGGTTGACCAATTCGGTGCCGAAGTTGACGATGCCCGCCGCCTTCATCTCCAACTCGACGAAGTTCAACGACGAATTGTCGAAGATCACGACCTTGACCGGCAACCCGTTCTGCACCAGCGTGATCAGTTCGCCGAACAGCATCGTCAGTCCGCCGTCGCCGGCCAACGCCACCACTTGCCGACCGGGGAACGCCGTTTGCGCGCCGATCGCATGCGGCAGGGCGCACGCCATGGTGCCGTGGTTGAACGATCCGACGAGCCTGCGCCGTCCGTTCATCTCGAGGTAGCGGGCCGCCCAGACCACCGGCGACCCGACGTCGACGGTGAACACCGCGTCGTCGGCAGCCAACCGGTTGACCAGGCCGGCAACGTATTCCGGTCGGATGGGCGTCTTGTCCCGATCGTTGACCGCCAGACCGTCCATCGACTTGCGGGTCTTGGCGTAATGACGCAGCGACCGGTCGAGGTGCTCGCGGGAGGACTTCGGCGCGAGCATCGGCCGCAACGCCGCCACGGTGTCGGCGACGGTCCCGACCAAGCCGAGGTCGACGGGCACGCGACGGCCGAGGTGCCGGCCGCGGACGTCGACCTGCACGATGCGGGCGTCCTCGGGAAAGAACTGTTGATACGGGAAGTCGGTNCCCAGCATCAGCAGGGTGTCGGCCTCCTTGATGGCCTTGTATCCCGAGGCGAATCCCAGCAGGCCGGTCATCCCCACGTCGTAGGGGTTGTCGTACTCGATGAATTCCTTNCCGCGCAACGCATGCACGATCGGCGCGTTCAGCGTGCCCGCCAGCGCCACCACCTCGTCGTGCGCGCCCTGGACCCCGGCCCCGGCCAGGATGGTGACGCGCTCCCCGGCATCGAGGAGGTCGGCGGCCCGTCGAAGTGCCTCGTCGTCGGGCCGCACGACCGATCGGGTCGGCAGGATCGGCTTGGTCAGCCACCCGGATTCGACCGCCTTGGCCAGGAGGATCTCCCCGGGGACGACGACGACCGCCACACCGTTCTCCTCGATCGCGGCACGCATCGCCATCTCGACGATCCGCGGCGCCATCTCGGGGGTGCTGACCAGTTCGCAGTAGACGCTGCACTCGCCGAAGAGGTCCTGTGGGTGGGTCTCCTGGAAGTACTCCGAGCCGATCTCGGCGCGCGGGATGTGCGCTGCGATCGCCAGCACCGGAACCCGCGATCGCTGTGCGTCGAACAGCCCGTTGATCAGATGCAGGTTGCCCGGTCCGCAGCTGCCGGCGCACACCGCCAGCTGACCCGTGAGCGCGGCGTCCGCAGCCGCGGCGAAGGCGGCAGTCTCCTCGTGCCGGACGTGCTCCCAGGTGACCTCGCCCGAGCGGCGGATGGCGTCGGTGAACCCGTTGAGGCTGTCCCCCGGCAGGCCGTAGACATGNCGAACCCCACTGCGCGCGAGTGCGGTGACGATCTGTGTCGCGATGNTGGCCATGCGGGTCGCTCCCCTGCGATCTCGGCGCGGAAACCTACGCGCAGCGACGGTTCCCGCGCCGAGAACACAGTACTGGAGCGGAAACGGTCACGTCGGCGTAAGACGTCCCGCTCGCGCAGTCGGTAGCTTGGCGACATGGTCGAAACGGCAACGCGTCCCAGCCCCTGGATCGGCGTCGCGGCCGCGGCAGTCGCGCTGGGCGTGACCCAGCTGGCGGCGGTGGCGTTCGGTCCGCACGCCGATTCCCGGACCGCCGTCGGGTCCGCCGTCATCGACGTGACCCCGGGTCCGGTCAAGGAATGGGCCATCCAGTCCTTCGGCACGTCGGACAAGTTGGCGCTGTCGATCGTCGTGCTGGTGGTGATCGCGGTGATCGCCGCCATCACCGCGCAGCACGAGACGCGCCGGCGGCCAGTCGGCAGCGTCGCCATCGTGGCGGCCGGTGTACTCGGTTGCGCCGCGGTGCTCAGCCGGGCCGGGGCGAGCGCGGTCGACGTGGTCCCGACCCTGATCGGCACCGTCTGCGGGGTGGCGGTGATGCGCTGGCTGGCCGTCGGCCGCCTCGCCGCACCGGCGGATCGCGCGGACTCCCCCGCCACGACGGAGCCCGACCCCGGCCGGCGGTTGTCGCTGGTGACCTTCGGACTCGTCGGCGTCGGTGCGGTGGCCGGTGTCGCCGGAACGCTGCTGAACCGGTTGAACTCCTCGGTGGCCGGCGACCGTACCGCCTTCACCCTGCCGACCCCGCGCGGAGCGGCACCACCGGTCGTCCCGCCCGCCGTGCAGCCCGCCGGCTTCACCCAGACGCCGTTCATCACGCCCAACGCCGACTTCTACCGCATCGACACCGCGCTGAGCGTGCCCCAGGTGAGCCGCGCGGACTGGCGGCTGCGGATCCACGGCATGGTCGACCGCGAGGTCACGCTGACCTTCGACGACCTCCAGCGCTTCGAACCCGTGGAACAGATCGTCACGTTGACGTGCGTGTCCAACCCCGTCGGCGGTGACCTCATCTCCAACGCGAAGTGGACGGGCTACCGCGTCCGAGACCTGTTGGCAGAGGTCGGCATCCATCCCGACGCCGACATGGTCCTTTCGACCTCCGTCGACGGTTTCACCGCAGGCACGCCGGTCGAGGCGCTGACCGACCAACGCGATTCGCTGCTGGCCATCGGCATGAACGACGCACCGCTGCCCACCGAGCACGGGTACCCCGCCCGTCTGGTGGTCCCCGGGCTCTACGGCTACGTCTCGGCGACCAAGTGGCTGGCCGAGCTGGAACTGACGCGCTACGACCGCGCAGAGGCGTACTGGACCAGGCTCGGCTGGTCGGCCCGCGGCCCCATCAAGACCGAGTCGCGAATCGACGTCCCCCGCCTGGGCGCCGTGGTGCCCAGGGGCGCCACCACATTCGGTGGCGTGGCGTGGGCCCAGCACCGCGGCATCAAGACCGTCGAGGTGAGAATCGACGACGGACCGTGGCAGCCGGCGACACTCGGGGCGAGCTACTCCAACGACACCTGGCGGCTGTGGAGCTTCCCCTGGCAGGCCGACGCGCCCGGTTCACACCAGATCACGGTGCGCGCCACCGACGCGACCGGCGCGGTGCAAACCCAGGACGAGGCCGACGTCGTCCCCGACGGCGCCACGGGCTGGCATTCGGTGTCCTTCGACGTCAGCTGANCCCGCCGGGGGTCAGACGGGCACNCGCTGATTGGTGACCACCGACGCGAGNACCGCCAGNGCCATGAGCACCGCGCCGATCCGGATCCACGCCTGGCTGGCGTCACCGCGGATCGTCTCGTAGCCGATCTGTTGCTGCAGCGCCGAATACGTCTTCTTCAACTCGTCCAGACTGCTCGCGTGATACGTATGGCCGCCGGTGATGTCGGTGATCTGCTGAAGCGTCGCATCGTCGACCGGCACCGGAATCTGCTGCCCGTCGATGGTCACGACGCCGTCCGGTGTGCCGAAGGAGATGGTCGAGATGCCCACCCCCTGGTCCTTGGCCGCCCTGGCGGCGGTGTACGCACCGCGTGGTTCGTCGGGGTTGCGCGGAATCGTCTCGGCCCCATCGGATTCGAGCACGATGTGGGCGGGTGCGGGCGTGTCGCCACCGCCCATCACCGCGTCGACGCTGGCGATCGCCTGCAGGGCGGTGAAGATGCCCTCTCCCGTGGCCGTGCGTTCCTCGGCCTTGAGACCGTCGATGGCGTTCTTCATCGCCGNGCGGTTGGTCGTCGGCGAGACCAGCAGCGTCGCGCTTCCGCCAAAGGCCACCAGCCCCAGGTTGATTCCGGGGGTCAGCTCGTCGGCGAACTGCTTGCCGGCCTCCTTGGCGGCCTCCAGCCGGCTGGGCGCGACGTCGGTGGCGACCATCGACTCCGACACGTCGATCACCAACATGACGACCGCGCGGTTGCGCGGAATGCGCACGTCGTGGGTCGGGGCCGCGAGCGCGATGGCCAAGGTGGCCAGCGACGTCACCAGCAGCACCGCCGGGACGTGGCGCCATCGGCGGCGGTTCTCCGCCGGTGCGACGCGCTGCAACACCTCCATGTTGGCGAACCGCAGCACCCGGCGGTGGCGGCCGTACTGGACCACGACGTACGCGGCGACGAGCCCCAGCACCACCAGCAGGTATAGGAAGTACCAGGCGTGGGCGAAGCCGGTGAGGGCCAGCGGCCCGAGGAACGGCACCGTCATGTCGGGAGCCTCCGGTTGACCACCAGTGCGAGCGCCGCGGCGACGGTGGCGAACAGCACCGCGAGGCGCACCCATCCCTGGCTGGCCGGGCCGGGCAGCACCTGATAGCCGATCTGCCGCTGCACGGATTCGTAACTTTGGTTGAGCTGGTCGACGTTGGTGGCGGAGTACGTCTGGCCACCCGAGAGTTCCGCGATCTTGGTCATCGTTTCCTTCCCCACCGGAACCGGAAGCCGTTCATCGTTCACGTCCACATAGCCGTCGGCGGTGCCGAATGCGATCGTCGAGATCGGCACGCCCTGATCCTTGGCGTACCGGGCTGCGGTGTAGGCGCCGCGGGGGTTGCTCGGATCGCCTGGCACGTTCTCGTCTCCGTCGGAGAGCAACACGATGCGGGCCGGCGGGGGCGAGGTGTCCCCGTCGGTGCTGAGCACCGCGCCGACCGTGGCGATCGACTGCAGCGCGGTGAAGATCGCCTCGCCGGTGGCCGTCTTGTCGGCCGTCTGCAGCTTGTCCAGGGCGGTGGTCGTCGCCTGGTGGTCGGGGCTCGGCGCGACCAGGAGGTTGGCACTGCCCGCAAAGGCGATCAGCCCCAGGTTGATTCCCGGTGTCAGCCCGGCGGCGAATTGCTTGGCCGCCTGTTCGGCGGCGACGAGTCGGCTCGGGTCGACGTCGGTGGAACGCATCGACTGCGACACGTCGACGACGAGCATGATGACGGCGCGGTTGCGCGGGATTCGGACGTCCTTGGTGGGCTCGGCGAGCGCGACGCTCAAGACCACCAGCCCGACGAGGGTCAGCGCGAGTGGGACGTGCTGCCAGCGCAGCTTGGCAGTGGCCGAGGCACTCCCCCCGGGCGGCGTGCCGACGAAGCGCGCCACCCGCCGACGCCGCCGACGCTGGATCACCACGTAGGCCGCCAGGAGCACCAGCGGGACCGCACCGAACAGGAGCAGCCACGGATGCTCGAACCCCGTCCACGTGATCACGCCAATCACGGGCAAGGTCAGCACTGTCGTCCTTTGGTCGAGAGATGGTCGAGTAGCAGCGAGTGTGGCGTGGGTTCCTGACCGTTGGCTGCGACGTTCCTTGGGTGAAGGTGTGGCGGTGTCGGACGTCCGTGCCAGGGTGGAGAGGTGAACTTGTCGGAGGTTGCCGCCACCTCGGCCGCGGTGGGCGCAGTCTCGGCGCGCACCGCCAAGATCGGGCTCATCGCCGAGACCGTGGCCACGGCCGCCACCGAGGGCGATCCCGAACTCGTCGCGGTCGTCGTCTCCTGGCTCGCCGGCGATCTGCCTCAGCGTCAGATCGGGGTGGGCTGGGCCGCGCTGCGGGCCCTGCCGCCACCGGCGACGGATTCGTCGTTGACGGTGGCGCAGGTGCACGACACGTTCACCGAAATCGGCGGTGTCGCGGGCAAGGGCTCCCAGGGCCGGCGGGCCCAGTTGGTGACGGGGCTCTTCGCCGCCGCCACCGACGTCGAGCAGACCTTCTTGAGGCGTCTGCTCAGCGGTGAGTTGCGCCAGGGCGCGCTGATCGGCGTGATGACCGACGCCGTCGCCAAGGCCGCGGGCGTGCCCGCCGCCGAGGTGCGCCGTGCCTCGATGCTCGGCGGGGAGCTGCCGAGCGTGGCGGCCGCCGTGCTGACCGAGGGCCGGGCCGCGCTCGCGAACTTCGTCCTTCGGGTGGGCCGCCCGGTCGGACCGATGCTGGCGCAGCCGGCGACCGGCGTCGACGACGCACTGGACCGCCTCGGCGGGACCGCGGTCTTCGAGGCCAAGCTCGACGGCGCCCGCGTTCAGATCCACCGCGACGGGGACGACGTGTCGGTGTTCACCCGCAGCCTCGACGACGTCACGGCCCGTCTCCCGGAGGTGGTGGCGGCCGCCCTGGCCCTGCCGGTGTCCTCCTTCATCGCCGACGCCGAGGCCATCGCCCTGCGGCCCGACGGCCGGCCGCACCGATTTCAGGTGACGGGCTCGCGGTTCGGCAGTGACGCCGCGCGCGCGACCGAGACGTTGTCGGTGTTCTTCTTCGACCTGCTGCACCTCGACGGTGCCGATCTGCTGGACCTGCCGACCACCGATCGGCTCGCCACTCTCGACGCCCTGGTGCCCGCGACGCACCGCGTCGACCGGCTGACCACCGGCGACGGCGCGGAGGCGGCCGCCTTCCTCGCCGCCACGCTGGCCGCGGGACACGAAGGGGTGATGGCGAAGTCACCGACGGCCCCCTACGAGGCGGGCCGGCGCGGGGCCGGTTGGCTCAAGGTCAAGCCGGTGCACACCCTCGACCTCGTGGTGCTCGCCGCGGAATGGGGATCGGGCCGGCGCACCGGCAAGCTCTCCAACATCCACCTCGGCGCACGGGATCCGGCGAATGGGGGATACGTGATGCTCGGCAAGACGTTCAAGGGAATGACCGACGAGATGCTCCAGTGGCAGACCGCCCGGTTCCTCGACTTGGCCGACGGCCCGACCGAGGGCTACACCGTGCGACTGCGGCCCGAGCAGGTCGTCGAGATCGCCCTCGACGGCGTGCAGACCTCGAGCCGCTATCCAGGTGGGATGGCGCTGCGATTCGCCCGCGTGCTGCGCTACCGCGACGACAAGACGGCCGCCGAGGCCGACACGCTGGACACGGTGCGAATCCTGTACGACGCCTGACCGAATGCCGGAGTTTCGGCCAAACCCGCGTACCCGCGGTGAAAGGATCGGCACATGGCCTCACCCCCCGTACCCGCCGCCGGGGCTCGTCTGGAAGACACCGACGGCGACATCACCTACATCCGCACTAACGCCGACCTGCCCCCCGTCGCGATCGTGGACCGGTCGCCGATCAAGACCACGCACAAGATCGTGTTCGCAGTCGTGGCGCTTCTCGGCGCGGTTGCCTGGGCGGTGATCGCCTTCTTCCGCGGCGAGACCGTGAACGCGGTCTGGTTCGTCGTCGCCGCGGTGTGCACCTACGTGATCGGGTACCGGTTCTACGCNCGGCTGATCGAGATGAAGATCGTCACACCGCGAGACGACGCCGCCACCCCGGCCGAGGTCTTCGAGAACGGCACCGACTACATGCCGACCGACCGACGGGTGCTCTTCGGTCATCACTTCGCCGCCATCGCCGGCGCCGGNCCGCTGGTCGGTCCCGTGCTGGCGATGCAGATGGGCTATCTACCCGGCACGATCTGGATCATCGTCGGAGCGGTCTTCGCCGGCTGCGTTCAGGACTACCTGGTGCTGTCGATCTCCGTGCGCCGACGCGGCCGCTCGCTCGGCCAGATGGCCCGCGACGAGCTCGGCACCGTGGGCGGTGTCGCGGCGATCGTCGGTGTGCTCGTCATCATGGTGATCCTGCTGGCGGTGCTCGCCCTCGTGGTGGTCGGTGCGCTNGCGGAGAGCCCGTGGGGCGTGTTCTCGATCGCGATGACCATCCCCATCGCGATCTTCATGGGCNTGTATCTCCGATTCCTGCGACCGGGCCGGGTCTCGGAGGTCTCGGTCATCGGCGTCGCGCTGTTGCTGCTGGCCGTCGTCGCCGGCGGCTGGGTTGCCGAAACCGACTGGGGCAACGACTGGTTCACCTTGTCGAAGGTCACGTTGTCGTGGTGCATCATCGCCTACGGCCTGGCCGCGTCGGTGTTGCCGGTGTGGTTGCTGCTGGCTCCGCGTGACTANCTGTCGACGTTCATGAAGGTCGGCACCATCATCCTGCTCGCGATCGGAATCCTCGTCGCGCGCCCGGTCATGGAGGCCCCGGCGATCTCGACGTTCGCCTCCAGCGGTNCGGGCCCGGTGTTCGCCGGCTCCCTGTTCCCGTTCCTCTTCATCACCATCGCCTGCGGCGCACTGTCGGGTTTCCACTCCCTGATCTCCTCCGGCACCACGCCGAAGCTGCTGGAGAAGGAGAGCCAGATGCGGCTGATCGGTTACGGCGGCATGCTGACCGAGTCGTTCGTCGCGATCATGGCCCTGATCACCGCGGCCATCCTCAACCAGCACCTCTACTTCGCGATCAATGCACCCAGCGCGCAGACCGGCACCACCGCGCAGACCGCGGCCGACTACGTCAACGGCCTCGGCCTCTCGGGCTCCCCGATCACCGGCGCCGAGATCACCGACGCGGCGACGGGTGTCGGCGAACAGTCGATCGTCTCGCGCACCGGCGGCGCGCCGACGTTGGCGTTCGGCATGTCCGAGGTACTGCACCAGGTGTTCGGCGGCGAAGGCCTCAAGGCGTTCTGGTACCACTTCGCGATCATGTTCGAGGCGCTGTTCATCCTCACCACCGTCGACGCCGGGACCCGGGTCGCGCGGTTCATGCTGTCGGACGGGCTCGCCAATCTCGGTGGGCCGCTGAAGAAGCTGCGCGACCCGAGCTGGCGCGTCGGCGCGTGGGCATGCAGCGTCATCGTGGTGGCCGCGTGGGGCAGCATCCTCTTGATGGGGGTGACCGATCCACTCGGTGGCATCAACACGCTCTTTCCACTGTTTGGCATCGCCAACCAGTTGCTGGCCGCCATCGCCCTGACGTTGGTCACCGTCGTGGTGATCAAACGCGGGTTGCTGAAATGGGCGTGGATCCCGGGCATTCCGCTGGCGTGGGACCTCATCGTGACGATGACCGCGTCGTGGCAGAAGATCTTCTCCGGTGATCCGAAGTTGGGCTACTGGACCCAGCACTTCCAGTACCGCGACGCCAAGGCTGCGGGCAAGACGGCGCTCGGCGCGGCCAAGAACCCCGACCAGCTCGACGCCGTCATCCGCAACACGTTCATCCAAGGCACCCTGTCGATCATCTTCGCGGTGCTGGTGATCGTCGTGGTCGCCGCCGGTGTCGTCATGGTGCTCAGGGCGCTTCGCGGCGGGGGTTCGCCGCTGAGCGCCGACGATCCCGTTCCCTCGCGCATCTTCGCACCGTCGGGCTTGAAGCCGACCGCAGCCGAGAAGGAGGTGCAGAGACAATGGGACGCCTTGCCTCCCGGGTCGCACGGGCCGGCCGCCAGATCGGTTGGTACTGCGGCTCACTGATGGGTGACAACCACTACCGGCGGTACGTGGCGCATCGGGCGCGCACCCATCCCGGTGAGCCCGTGATGTCCGAACGTGACTACTGGCGCATGCGGTATCGCACCAGCGAGGTTCAGCCGCGCTGCTGCTGACCGACGCGCACAGCCATGTCGCAGCGTGACCGCACCAAACCGGCAGCCCCGGAACAGGTCGGCCGCGGGTGAATCGGCTATCGTGCGCACGCGAATAAGGCTTCACGACAAGCGATTTGGGGGCGTTCGCGCCCTGAATATTCCCGATCGTCGGCAATGGTGTTTACCTTCACAGTGGGCCCCACACGTCGAACCGGAGCGCCGGGCGCTACGTGATGACCGGTATGACCCACGAAATGTACGTCGCATCAGATCGTCTCAACTTCAGCAGGATCGGAGCGCCGACGATCGCGGGCACCGGAGCCGCGTTCGGGCCCCACCGCCATGACCAGGACGACGTGGCGCGCGAGCTCACCAAGGTCAACGGCCCCGAGTTCATGCGCTTCGCCCGCAGCAGCGGGGTGGCGACCCGCAATCTCGCGCTCCCCCTGTCGCGCTACCCGACGATGTCCGACTTCACCGAGGCCAACGACGCCTACATCGAGGTCGCCACGCAGTGGGGTGTCGAGGCGCTGACCTCGGCACTGGACGCCGCGGGATTGGCTCCNGCCGACGTCGACGCGATCTTCTCGGTCTCCAGCACCGGAGTGGCCGTTCCGACGATCGACGCGCGGGTGGCGACGCGGGTCGGTCTACGACCCGACGTCAAACGCATTCCGCTGTTCGGCCTCGGCTGCGTCGCCGGTGCGGCGGGAATGGCCCGCGTCCACGACTATCTCCGTGGCTTCCCGGGCCACGTCGCCGCGCTGCTGTCGGTCGAATTGTGTTCGCTGACACTGCAGCACGACGACACGTCGATCCCGGCACTGATCGGTGTGTGCCTCTTCGGCGACGGCGCCACGTCGGTGATCGCCCGCGGGGCCCACCGCACGCCCGAGCAGGATGGCGGTGCGTGGGGGCCGACCGTGTTGGCCACGCGAAGCCGGCTCATTCCCGACACCGTGGACGTCATGGGGTGGAACGTCGGCGCGAAGGGATTCGGGCTGGTGCTGTCCAAGGACGTGCCCAAGATGGCCGACCAGTATCTGCGCGACGAGGTCGACGAGTTCCTCGCCGAGCACGGACTGTCGACCGACGACGTGTCCACGTGGGTGTGCCATCCGGGTGGGCCTCGCGTCATCGAGGCCATTCAGCGCGCCGTCGGCATGCCGCCCGACGCGCTCGCCCACAGCTGGGACTCGATGCGCGAGCACGGCAACATCTCCTCGGCGTCGGTCTTGGACGTCCTGGGCCGCACCCTCGCCTACCCACCGGCGCGGGGCTCGCTGGGCGTGATGCTCGCGATGGGTCCGGGATTCAGCTTCGAACTGCTGCTGCTGAGCTGGTANGCGGTCCGACCATGTACTACACCCTGTTCATTCTGGTGATCGGGCTCGAGCGGCTGGTGGAATTGGCCGTGTCCCGACGCAACGCCGAATGGTCGTTGGCTCGGGGCGGCCGCGAGTTCGGCCGTGGCCACTACCCCGTCATGACGACGATGCACGGCCTACTCCTGGTCTCCTGCGTGGTGGAGGTGTGGGCGTTGCACCGGCCCTTCATCCCGTGGCTCGGCTGGCCGATGCTCGCGGTGGTGGCGGCGAGCACCGTCGTGCGCTGGTGGTGTGCGGCGGTGCTGGGCAAGCACTGGAACCCCCGCGTCATCGTCATCCCCGGAGCCGCGCTGGTGTGCCGCGGACCGTACCGGTGGATGCACCATCCCAACTACACCGCGGTCGTCGCGGAGGTGGCCGCACTGCCGCTGATGCACTCCGCGTGGGTGACCGCCATCGTCTTCAGCGCGGCCAACGCACTGGTCCTCGACACGAGGATCCGGATCGAGAACGTGGCACTGGGATATGCCTGACGGCGGCTGCTCGGAAACGCCCCTAGTCGCCCGCCCGGTAGGCCCTGACGATCGGCTCCAACTCGTCGGGCGTGGCGCCGTGCATGATCAGCGCGTCGGCACCGTAGTCGAATTCCTTGCGAATCCGGTCGACGCATTGGCGGGCCGTGCCGGTGGCCGACGGCTCGAGCCATTCGTCGGGTATCAGGGTCGCGATGTGCTCGATCTGCTCGGGCGTCGCCTTGTGGTCGATGCCACCGGGGACCGACGCCACCACCGGGTCGGCGCGAAAGCGTCGAAGCACGGCGGGATCCCACCCGTTGGTGGAGACCAGCAGATCGCCGTACCCCTGCANGTAGGTGGCCAGCCGCGCCACGGTCTTCTTGAGCCGAAGCTCCTCCGGGAGATGGTCACCGACGGTGGCGAANCACGACCACACNGTCACGTCGTCGGGGTTGCGGCCGGCCTGNTCGGCGGCGTCCTTGACGANCTTCACGCTGCGCTGCACCGTCTCCGGCGTGAAGTAGGTGTGCAGGATGACGTCGTCGAACTGNCGTCCGCCGAGTGCCAGCGTCTGCGGACCGAAGGCCACCAGCCCCAGCCTGATGTCCTCGTCGAAGTCCGAGTCCAGGAACAGCACGCCGTACTTGCCGATCGGCCCGTCGTGCCCGATCACGGCCTCCCCGTGCCAGAGCCTGCGCATCACCTGCGCGAAGTCCTCCATTTGTGCGGTGGTCACCGCGGGCACCCCGAAGGCGTCGTACATCGCGGCGATCCCGCGGCCGATGCCAAGGGTGAACCGTCCCCCGGACAACCGGTGCATGGTGGTCGCCCACGACCCGGTGATCAGCGGGTGGCGGGTGTTGTGATTGGTTGCCGCAGTGGCGATCCGCATGCGTTCGGTCACCGCACACGCCGCACCCACGAGCGAGGACGCCTCCTTGACGTTCCACCGCTCGGAGATGAAGGCCGTGCCGAAGCCGAGTTGCTCACCACGGCGGGCCTCGTCCATCAGGGCGGCGGGACCCGAGCCGCCGGCCCCGGCGAGCAGGTAGTAACCCAGCTCGTCGAGCACTCGACCGGTCACCCTAGGCGCCGGTCCAGTTCGGCGCCCGCTTCTCCGCGAACGCCGTGGCGCCCTCCATGGCGTCCTTGGACGAGAACACCGGGTTGATGAGTTCCCGCTGCTTGGACCACATCTCGTCCTCGCTCCATCCGGCGGACTTGACGATGACCTCCTTGGTCACCGCCACCGCAAGGGGACCGTTGGCCGCGATGCGCTCGGCGAGCGCCACGGCGCCGTCGAGCGCGCCGCCCGGCTCGGTCACGACGTTGACGAAACCCCACTGTGCCGCCTGCTCGGCGGTGAAGCTCTCCCCGGTCAGCGCCAGCTCGAGGGCCTTCTGATACGGAATGCGGTGCGGCAACCGCAGCAGTCCCCCACCGGCGGCGACCAGGCCGCGCTTCACCTCGGGGATGCCGAACTTCGCGTCCCTGGCCGCGACCACGAGATCGGTCGCCAGTACGATCTCCGTACCACCGGCCAGCGCATAGCCCTCGACGGCGGCGATCACCGGTTTGCGCGGCGGACGCTCGGTGAAGCCGATGCCCCGCCCGCGGATCGACGGAACCTCGCCGGCCATGAACGCCTTGAGATCCATTCCGGCACAGAATGTTCCACCAGCACCGGTCACGATGGCCACCGACAGTTCGGCGGTGTCGTCGAGCTCGTCCATGGCATCGGCCAGCCCCTGGGCGACAGCCAGGTTGAAGGCGTTGCGCGCCTCGGGCCGGTTGATGGTGACGACGAGGGTTCGCCCTCGTCGCTCGGTCAGAACTTCGTCGGCCACGGTGCCCCTCGGGTTCGTCGGATGGCGGTTGTCAGGGTCACTATAAGCACGGCGACGCGGAGTCCACGGCCGCGATGACGCCGCGGTCGACGAGATGCTCCGTCAAAGGCTTGACGCCCCCGGTGAAGTGCTCGGCCATCGCCGAACGCGCCGCCCCGGCGTCCCGGCGGGCCAACGCGTCGACGACCCTGCGGTGGTCCCTCGTCGACTGCGCCGGCCAGCCCGACAGCGTGGGAAACACCGACTCCGGCGCGTAACGGGTGATGGCCGACATGAATTGGGTGAGCTTGGGCGAATCCCCGACGACGTTGACCAGCCGGTGGAATTCGTGGTTGAGCCGCACGGTCCGGTCGAGATCGCCCTCGCCATAGGCTCGTTCGAGCTCGTCCTGGATNGCCCGCAACTCGGCGAGTTGACCGTCGGTGACGTTCTCCGCCGCGCGCGCGGCGAGTTCACCTCCGATGAAGGCTTGCACGTTGGCGACGTCGGCCACGTCGCGGGCGGTCAACTCCACCACCATGAACCCACGCCGCGGTCGCTGAACCAGCAGTCCTTCGGCACAGAGATTGAGCAACGCCTCACGCACCGGTGTCACGCTGACGCCCAGATCGGCGGCCATCTGCTCGAGCCTCAGATACCGTCCCGCCCGCAGCGAGCCGTCGAAGATGCGTCGTCGTACGTGGCGCGCCACGTCGTCGGACAACTGTGGGCGCAACGCGAAGCGCGGTTCAGAGTCGGTACTCACGCAACAGGTTCTTGCTGATGATGGTCTTCTGGATTTCGCTGGTGCCCTCGCCGATCAGGAGGAACGGCGCGTCTCGCATCAGGCGCTCGACCTCGTACTCCTTGGAGTAGCCGTAGCCACCGTGGATGCGGAAGCTCTGCTCGGTGACCTCCGCGCAGAATTCGCTGGCGAGGTACTTCGCCATGCCGGCGGCGACGTCGTTCCGCTCGCCGGAATCCTTCAGTCGTGCCGCGTTGACCATCATCAGGTGCGCGGCCTCGACCTTGGTGGCCATCTCGGCCAGCTGGAAGGCGACGGCCTGATGCTCGGCGATGGGCTTGCCGAATGTGCTGCGCTGCTGGGCATATCGGATGGCCAGCTCGAAGGCACGCAGCGCCACGCCGCAGGCACGGGCCGCCACGTTGACGCGACCGACCTCCACGCCGTCCATCATGTGCGTGAAGCCCCGCCCTGGTGTTCCCCCGAGCACGTCGGCGGCGGCGGCGTGATGACCGTCGAAGATCAGCTCGGTGGTGTCGATGCCCTTGTACCCGAGCTTCTCGATCTTGCCCGGAATGGTCAGCCCCGGCAGCACCTCCCCGAAACCGGCCGGCTTCTCGATCAGGAACGCCGTCAGGTTGCGATGGGGCTTGTCGGCGCCTTCGTCGGTCTTCACCAGCGCCGCAACGAGAGTCGAGCTGCCGCCGTTGGTCAACCACATCTTCTGACCGGTGATGGCGTAGTTGCCGTCGGCGTCGCGGACGCCCCGGGTGCGGATCGCCGCCACGTCGGAGCCCAGCTCCGGTTCGGACATCGAGAATGCCCCGCGCACCTCCCCGGTCGCCATCCGCGGCAGGAAGCGACGCTTCTGTTCGTCGGTGCCGTGCTGGCGGATCATGTAGGCGACGATGAAGTGGGTGTTGACGACGCCGGACACGCTCATCCAGCCGCGCGCCAACTCCTCGACGCANAGGGCATAGGTGAGCAGCGACTCGCCNAGGCCGCCGTACTCGGNCGGGATCATCAACCCGAANAGGCCCATCGCGGCCATCTCGTCGACGATCTCCTGAGGGTAGGCGTCGGCGTGCTCGAGATCGGGCGCGGTGGGAATCACCTTGCGGTCGACGAAGTCTCGTACTGCGGCCACGATGTCGACCTGGACGTCGGTGAGGCCTGCGGTCTGCGCCAGCCGTGTCGTCACGAGGGCACCCTCTCGAATACGGCGGCCAAACCCTGACCGCCNCCGATGCACATCGTCTCCAGCCCGTATCGAACCTCGCGTCGGTGCATCTCCCTGGCGAGGGTCGCGAGCATGCGTCCGCCGGTGGCCCCCACCGGATGGCCCAGCGAGATGCCCGAGCCGGCGACGTTGGTGCGGTCTCGGTCTGCGGCGGTGAAGTTCCACTCCCGCATCACCGCGAGTGCCTGTGCGGCGAACGCCTCGTTCACCTCGACGAGGTCGACGTCGGCGAGGGTGAGGTTCGCCTTGGCCAGGGCGACCTCGGTCGCGGGCACGGGGCCGATGCCCATGAGGCTGGGCGACGCCCGCCACGCCCCAGGACACCAGCCGCACCAGCGGCGTCAACCCCAGGTCGGCGGCCGTCGCCTCCGTGGTGACGACGCACATCGCGGCCGCGTCGTCTGTCCGCTGGCGTTGCCCGCCGTCACCGTCGAGTCCAAATCTCGTCGAGCCATGATCGGCGTGAGCCGGCTCAGCGATTCCGTCGAGGTGTCGGCGCGGGGATGTTCGTCGGTGTCGACCAGCCCGTCGGCGACGGTGACGGGGACGATCTGCTCGGCGGTGCGACCGTCGCGCTGAGCTGCCATGGCCCGGCGGTGGGAGGTCACGGCCAGCTCGTCCTGCTCCTCGCGGCCGATGCCGTACTGCCGGCGGAGGTTCTCGGCGGTCTCGATCATCCCGCCGGGTACGGGGTGATGGTGACCGCCCGCGGTGGTCCGACCACGGGTGAGTGCGTCGTGCACAGTCACACCGGTGCGTGCTGCGCCCCAGCGCATGTCGGTCGAATGGAACACGACGTTGCTCATCGATTCCGTGCCGCCGGCCACGACGAGGTCGTTCTGGCCGGTGGCCACCTGCAGGCAGGCCTGGATGACGGCCTGCAGACCCGATCCACAGCGCCTGTCGACCTGCATCCCGGGAACCGTCACCGGCAGTCCGGCGTCGAGTGCGACGACTCGACCGATGGCCGGCGCCTCCATGCTCGGGTAGCAGTGCCCCAGGATGACGTCCTCGACGACCTCGGGTGCCAGCGCGGTGCGTTCCAGCAGCCCCCGCAGCGCCGCCACGCCGAGGTCGACAGCCGTCAGCGACCGCAACGCCCCGCCGTATCGGCCGATGGGGGTGCGCACCGGCTCGCAGATGACCGCGCTCGTCATCAAATGTGCCTGCCTCCGGTGACTTCCAGCACCGTGCCGGTCATGTACGACGACAGATCCGAGGCGAGGAACAGCGCGACGTTGGCGACCTCGGCGGGCTCACCGGCGCGTGCCATCGGTATCTCGGCGAGCTTGGAGTCCCAAATGCGTTGGGGCATCGCCTCGGTCATGGCCGAGCGGATCAGACCGGGCTGGATGGCGTTGACGCGCACGCCCAGGTGCGCGACTTCCTTGGCGGCCGCCTTGGTCAGTCCGACGATCCCCGCCTTGGCCGCGGAGTAGTTGGTCTGCCCGACCAGGCCGACCTTGCCGGATATCGAGGAGAGGTTGACGATGGCGCCGCTCTTCTGTTCGCGCATCACCCCCGCCGCGGTGCGCGTGCCGTTCCAGGTGCCCTTGAGGTGCACTGAGATGACCTGGTCGAACTGGTCTTCGGTCATCTTGCGCATCGTGGCGTCGCGGGTGATGCCCGCGTTGTTGACCATGACGTCCAAGCTGCCGAACCGGTCGACGGCGGCGGCGACCAACGCCTCCACCTCGGCGGCACTGGTGACGTCGCAGCGCACGGCGGCTGCGACCTCGGGACCGCCGAGCCGTTGCACCGCGGCCTCGGTCGCCCCGAGGTCCAGGTCGCCGAGCACCACGCGGGCGCCTTCGGCGACGTAGCGTTCGGCGATGGCGAAGCCGATCCCCTGGGCGCCTCCGGTGACCACCGCGGTTCGTCCGTCGAGCAATGACATTCGAGGCTCCGTCCTGTCGTGACCCCGTCGAGGATCAAACATAAAATATGATATTCGTGGATGCCAACGCACCCCGCCCCCGGCAGGAGGACAGACGCATGGCAGATCCCACGCTGCGATCCGAGGTCGGCGACGGCGACTTCCGCGACATCCTCGGCGCCACGCGCGAGTTCGTCCGCACGGTCGTGATGCCGCGTGAAGTCGAGATCATGAACGACGACCGCATCCCGACGACATCCGCGATCACGCCAAAGCCATGGGCCTCTTCGGCTATGCGATCCCGCAGCGGTGGGGCGGCCTGGGACTCGACATCGTCCAGGACGTCGAGATGGCGATGGAGTTGGGCTACACCACCCTGGCCCTGCGGTCATGTTCGGCACCAACAACGGCATCGCCGGCCAGGTGCTCGTCGGCTTCGGCACCGACGACCAACGAGCCCGCTGGCTCGGCGACATCGCCTCGGGTGCGGTCGTCGCGTCCTTCGCGTTGACCGAACCCGGAGCGGGATCGAACCCGGCCGGGTTGCGCACAAGGCCATTCGCGACGGCGACGGCTGGGTGATCAGCGGCCGCAAGCAGTACATCACCAATGCGCCCACGGCGAATCTGTTCATCGTGTTCGCCCGCACCAGGCCCGCCGACTCCGACGGGCCGGGGATCGCGGTGTTCCTGGTGCCGGCCGACGCACCCGGCGTCGAGATCGGCGCCAAGGACGCCAAGATGGGCCAGGAGGGCGCGTGGACCTCCGACGTGACCTTCGACGACGTGCGGGTCGGTGACGACGCCCTCGTGGGCGGGGCGGTCGACGTGGGCTACCGCGCGGCGATGACCTCCCTGGCTCGGGGTCGCATCCACATCGCGGCGTTGTCGGTCGGCGCCGCCCAGCGTGCGCTCGACGAGTCAGTTGCCTACGCCGCCAAGGCAACTCAGGGCGGGACGGCAATCGGCACGTTCCAACTCGTCCAGGCGATGCTGGCCGACATGCAGGCGGGGACGATGGCCGGACGCGCCCTCGTCCGCGATGCCGCCAGGATGTGGCTCGTCGACGAGGACCGCCGCATCGCCCCGTCGACGGCGAAGCTGTTCTGCACCGAAATGGTCGGCAAGGTGGCCGATCTCGCGGTGCAGGTGCACGGCGGCGCGGGGTACATGCGCGACGTCCCGGTCGAGCGCATCTACCGGGACGTCCGCCTCCTGCGACTCTACGAGGGCACCAGCGAGATTCAGCGCCTCATCATCGGTGGCGGCCTGGTGAAGGCCGCCCGAGCCCGGGGGTGACGCGCGGCGTCAGCCGATGTAGCGGACGATGGACTCAGCCACGGCTGCCGGCTTCGCCGAATCCTCGATCTCCACGGTGATCGTCGTNGTCGCCTGCACGGCCCCCTCGAGTTGGTCCACCGCGGTGATCTCACCTCTCGCCCGGATCTTGGCACCTACCTTGACCGGTGTGATGAACCTCACTTTGTTGTAGCCGTAGTTGACTGCGAGCTTCACGCCGTCGACGCGGTANAGCTGCGCGGAGAACTGCGGCAGCAACGACAGCGTGAGCAGACCATGGGCGATCGTCGCACCGAACGGCCCGTCCTTGGCGCGTTCGGGGTCGACGTGGATCCATTGGTGGTCGTCGGTGGCCTCGGCGAAGAGGTTCACCCTCCCCTGGTCGACCAGCAGCCACTCGGTGGGTCCGAAGTGGGCCCCACGGGCCGCGGCGAACTCGGTCAAATCTCGGAATACCTTCACGTTTCTCTCCTCTCGTCGGGGCCTTTCCGGAAAATCTGGACCCCTTTGCCGGTCACGTTCCACCTGATCTCAGCACATTGGCAAACGCGCGCAAATAGTTGCCGAGAATGGGGCAGCAATTCAGTGTGTTCACCATTGTCCACTACTGGCCTGCACAGACGTCAATATTCGATTTTGCCGTAATAAGCAAGCGGTTAGCGGGGTGTTTTGCCAGCTAGGCATTGCTGCAGTTGCTGCCAGAAAACTTTTGAAACCTAGCTGGGATGAACTCGTCACGGGACTGATACTTATTTGGAGTTTCCCGAAAAACCCCCTGTCAGGACCACCGCGTGCGCCGAATTCCTCGACGCCAGACACCCCACGAATGAGGTCGAAATGCACCCCCAACCGCTTGAATTCGGAATGACGGCCGACTGCGGTCTCACCGACAACATCAGCTGGTGGGACTCCGACGCGGAAGCGACGATCGTGCTGTCTCGACCGGACACCGATCGCGAGTTGTGGAACGAGTTCCTTCGCGGCGCCGTGGAGAGCTACCGCCGCCACGGCGTCGAACGAGCGATCGACGCCGCCGCCGTACGGGACGGCGCCGACACGGCGATGTTCTGGGCGACGCTGGACTCCACCGGCCGCGTCATCGGCGGTCTGCGCGCCAAGGGCCCCCTGCTCTCGGCCGACGACTCCCACGCGACCGTCGAATGGGCCGGGCAGCCGGGGCTGGCCGCCGTCCGCAAGATGATCGACGATCGCGTGCCCTTCGGCGTGCTGGAGATGAAGAGCGCCTGGACCACCGATGACCGAGACAAGGCGCGCGTCATCTCCACGGCATTGGCACGCACGCCGTTTCACGCGATGACGCTGCTGGACATCCAGTTCTGCTTGGCGACCTCCGCCCCGCACATCCTGGAGAGGTGGCGCACGTCGGGGGCCGTGGTCGCCCCCATTCCCGCGACGCCGTACCCGGACGAGAGGTACCGTACGAAGATGATGTGGTACGACCGGAGAACCTTCGCCAATCACGCTGCCTCCGATCAGATTCCGAAGATCCTACGCGAGATGAACACCGTTTCGGCACAGGCCGGGGCCCACGTCGCGGCCCGCGCGGCCAACCAGTGACGGACGGTATCGCCGTACCCACGGGCATCGCCGACGTCCTGGATCCCACTCGGGAGCAGGACGCACGCCGACTCGAGCAGCTCCGAGCCGACCCCACGGTCGAGTTCGTCGACTCCTGGGCCACTCAGCACGCCTCGCTGGAGCGGTTGCGGCCACCCTTGGATGGCGAGGTCCTCGCCGAGTCACCCCGGTTCGTCCACTACCCGTGGCGTCGGGCGGTGGTGAAGATCCTGGGTCCGCGATCGTTTCGCCGGCTCCGGCTGGACCGCAACCGCAACCTGATCACCTCCGAGGAGCAGGATCGACTGGGCCGCTTGGTCGTCGGCGTGATCGGGCTCAGCGCCGGTCACGTCATCGCCCACACCATCGCCATGCAGGGCCTGTGCGGTGAGATGCGACTCGCCGACTTCGACGATCTCGACCTGTCCAATCTCAACCGCGTGCCGGCGACCCTCTTCGACCTCGACGTCAACAAGACCGTCGTCGCGGCCCGCAGGATCGCCGAGTTGGACCCCTACCTGGTGGTGCGCACCGAGCCCTCCGGGGTTGACGCCGACAACCTCGACGCCTTCCTCGACGGATTGGACGTGGTGGTCGAGGAATGCGACTCACTGGATCTCAAGGTCGGCATCCGCCACGCGGCACGCGCGCGCGAGCTGCCCGTCCTGATGGCGACCAGCGACCGCGGGCTCGTCGACGTCGAACGCTTCGACCTCGAACCCGACCGGCCGGTGTTCCACGGCCTTCTCGGTGACGTCGCCCCGGAGACTCTCACGGGTTTGAGCTCCGAGGACAAGGTGCCGTACGTCCTGCGTCTCATCGAGGTCAGCGGCCTGTCGGCACGCGCGGCGGCCTCGCTGCTGGAGGTTGGTCACGCCGTGGCCACCTGGCCGCAGGTCGCCGGTGACGTCACCCTCGGTGCCGGACCGATCGCCGAAGCCGTTCGGAGAATCGGCCTCGGCGAGCCACTTTCGTCCGGACGCGTCCGGCTCGATTCGTCGGCGGCCCTCGACGGGCTGGCCACCTCGACGACGGCCACGACCGCACCGTCGCGCGAAACGGCAACCTTCTCAACCGATTCGGGAGCGGAGGGGGACGTGGTGACCGCGGTGCTGACCGCGGCATCGCGCGCACCGTCGGGTGGCAACGTCCAGCCGTGGACGATGCGCCCGACTGAAGACGGCGTCGTCATCGCCCTGGATCCACGGCGGACGTCGACCATCGACGTCGCGATGCGCGGCAGCGCCGTGGCCGTCGGTGCCGCGGTCTTCAACGCCCGGGTAGCCGCCGCCGCGCACGGCGTCGCCAGCGAGGTCGACTACACGACCGACGACCCCAGAACGCCACTGCTGGCCCGCATTCGGTTCCTCGAGGGCCACTCCCCCACGCCGCCGGTGACCTACGACGCAATGTGGCGCCGTGAGACCAACCGCGTCCGCGGCACGGGTGCGCCGCTGCCCGCGCGCGTGGTCGACCAACTGGTCGACGGCGCGCGATCGGAGGGCGCCCGACTGCGGGTCGTCGAGTCGCGTGCCGAGATCGACGAGATCGCCGACGTCTTCGCCGCCGCCGACCGGATTCGGTACCTCACCTCCAGGCTGCACGAGGAGATGGTGTCCGAGCTGAGGTGGCCGGGTGANGAGGACCCCGACACCGGGATCGACGTGTCCAGCCTCGAATTGGGGCCCCGNGGTGACGTGGCCCTCGAAATCGTGCGGCGGCCCGACGTGATGGCCGAGCTCCAAGACTGGAATGCCGGNGCCGTTNTGGGNGACGACACCGCGGCGGGCTTGCGCGCCAGTTCAGCCGTGGCGGTGGTGCACGTCGACGGAGGNGACCTCGTCGACTACGCGCGCGGCGGCGCCGCGGTGGAGGCGACGTGGATCATGGCCCAGGAACTGGGCCTCGCCGTGCAGCCCATCTCTCCGCCCTTCCTCTACGCGACCAACGACGAAGAACTGCAGGAGGTCTCGCCTCGGCACGCCGACGACTTGACGGTGTTGCAACGCCGATTCCGCGCTGTCGTGGACGCCGGCGACGAGGCCGGTGACTCCCTGGTCCTNGTGCTGCGGCTCTCGGTCGCGGGACCCGCGACGGTCCGTAGCCGCCGGCGCTCCATCGATATNGGCGAGGCACCGCTACCCTGATCCCGTGCCTGCCGAAAGTACGCCCCTGAGCCTGGAACGGCTGGTGACGACGGTCGCCGTCCGGCTCATGGCGGCCAACGCGGCGACCTCGCCGTTGGTGTCGGGAGAAGTGCTGTCCGTTCTCGTCGAGTACTTCGACGTCGACTTCAGCTTCTTGCGTTACAACGACCATTCGATTCGCGCCTCGATCCTCATCGCGGAGTGGCCGCTACGTCCGGACGTGCCGGATCCCGACCCACTGCGGGTCGTGTACTACGAGGACGCCGATCCGGTGTTCGCGCTGGCGGAGAACGTCAAGACGCCGATGGTGTTCCGCCCCGAGAACCAGGACTATCAGAAACGCATCGAGGAGGGACGCAACATCCCGCAGACGTCGATGGCGGCCGCCCCCCTCACCTCGGGCGACGTGACGACCGGGGTGTTGGGCTTCGTCAAGATCGGCGACCGCGAATGGACGCCCGCCGAGCTCAACGCGCTCGAGGCCATCGCGTCGCTGTTCGCCCAGGTGCAGGCGCGGGTGCAGGCAGAGGAGCGTCTGCGCTATCTGGCCGATCACGACGACCTCACCGGGCTGCACAATCGGCGCGCCCTGATCGACCACCTGGAGAGCCGGCTCGCCGACGATCAGCCCGGACCGGTGGCAGCCCTGTACCTCGATCTCGACCGGCTCAAGACGATCAACGACTACCTGGGCCACAACGTCGGCGACTGGTTCCTCCGCGTCATCGCCGAGCGGCTGCGACGCGGTGCCGAGGANGCCGGGGTGATCGCCCGCCTGGGCGGCGACGAGTTCGTCGTCATCCCGTCCACACCGATGACGGCAACNGATGCCGAGAGGCTCGCCAACCGGTTGCTGACGATCGTGGGCGAGCGCGTACCGGTCGACGGCGAGATGTTGACCAGGAGCGTGAGCATCGGNGTGGCGCTCGGCTCACCCGGCCGGGATTCCGCCTCGGACCTGCTNCGCCGGGCCGACCAAGCGGTTCTGGAGGCCAAGGCGGCCGGCGGCAACCAGGTCGCGGTGTTCTCCGACGAGATGTCCCTGCGCACCGACTACCGCAACGACATCGAACTGCACCTGCGCGACGTCATCGAGAACGGCGCGCTGTTCCTGCAGTACCTCCCCGAGGTCGACATGCGCACGGGTGAGGTCCTCGCGACCGAGGCGTTGGTGCGATGGAATCACCCGACGCGCGGCCTACTGTCCCCTGCGGTGTTCATCGCCGTGGCGGAGTCGATCAACCTGGCCGGCGACCTCGGTCGCTGGGTGCTGCGGACGGCATGTGAGGAATTCGCCCGGTGGCGCGCGCTCGGCGTCGCCGACGGCATCGTGCTGAGGGTGAACGTCTCACCGGTCCAGCTGGTGACCGACGGATTCACCGACACCGTGGCCGCCGTGATGGCCGAGTTCGGCCTCGACCCCGGCTCGGTGTGTNTGGAGATCACCGAGAGCGTGGTCGTCCAGGACATGGAGGCGACNAGCATCACCCTGGCCGGNCTGCGCGACGTCGGCGTGCGNTTGGCGATCGACGACTTCGGCACCGGCTTCAGCGTGCTGTCCCATCTCAAGTCGTTGCCGGTGGACGTGTTGAAGATCGACCGCAGCTTCGTCGCCGAGCTCGGAGAGAATCCCGACGACCTCGCGATCGTGCGCGCCGTCATCGCGCTGGCCGAGGCGTTCGAACTGGAGTTGGTGGCCGAGGGCGTGGAGACGGTCGCCGCCGCGAAGACGCTGCTCCACCACGGGTGTCACCGGGCGCAGGGATTCCTTCTGTCCCGGCCGCTGGCCGGGGGCGACATGGCCGCCCTACTGGCCAAGGGCCGGGTACCCGTTCACTTTTCCGCAGCGCCATCCGTCTAGGTGCTGCTGCCGGGCGTCGTGCAAGCCCTCACGCACCCGACGACGCGACCCCGTGCACACCGGGCGTGACGGTGCCTCGGGTTCGGTGGCCATCAACTCGACACGACCGAAGCGACTCGCGGACCGCCCGACCAGGCACACCTGCAGCAGGTCGCCAGCCACGCCGGGGCGCTCCGCTGAGACCGGGTCGTGGTCGGCGGGAGCGAAGGTGAGCCCCGCCCGGGTGCGCACGGCCAGCGGACCGTCCGGTGTCCTCAGGACGACCCCGGCGATGAGGCCCTCCTCGAAGACGATGCGGTCGAGCGTGCTGCCGCACTCCACCTCGACGTCACGGCCCCGTGCCTGGGCCGTCATCCAGCGGTGGAGTACGCCGCGGTCGGATCCGTCAGTCCACTCGATGGTTCCGATCGACGTCGCCTCGATGGACTCGCCGCCCTCGGAGGTCATCGTGGTGCTGTGCCAGTCCGTCGTGTTCGTGTAAATCAGGCCGTAGGGCGACGCGATGCACTGGGCGGCCCAGCCCGCCAGCTTCGACCCGAAGAACGTTTCAACCGGCCGCTTGAAGGCCTCGTCGCTCGACAGGTTGCGTGCGTTGCGCAGCGGGACGCCGCCGTCACCCGCGTCGACGGGNGCATCCAGCACGCAACCGGCGACGTCGGCGAGGTAGTCGCCGGTCTCCGGGTCGNGGCCGTCGTCGACCAGCCAGCCGCGNTTGGCCGCGACGAATTCGCGCACGGCTCCGGCGGGCGCGTCGTCCCGCAGCGACACCTCGGGCGTCGGATCGGTGGTGGCGGACTGCTCGGAGAGGGCGGCGGCCACTANGACCTCGCCGCCGGCGTCCACGACGGCGATGGCGGTGGCCAGGCCACCCAGGCCCGCTCCGATGACCGCAACGTCGACTTCGGTGTCCCACATAGGCGTTACGTACTCCGTGGTAGCTGGTCTACTGACTGGTGACGTGTCGTGCGGGGTCCGGAGGGGTCGGCAGACCGCAGGACGCGTGGCGAACCGGCGCCCGCGAGCGCGCGGCGGCCGTCCGAAGGGACCCGGTGCAGCAGTTTCAGACCGAAAGTCGCCACGGGCGGTACTTTACATACTTTTAGTTTGAATCGCAGCATGGAGCACGATCTGCGCCCGAATGGCGGGCTCGGCCTCCTGATCCGACCACCCACGTTGTCAACAGCCGGGCAACCGGCGAGTAACCTATACGACGCCGAGTAGTTCGTCGGGCCTGAAGAGGCGGTTGTCCAGCTGGCCCACCAGGGCCTCGTGATCCCGATTCGACGCGCCCACCCAGCCGAACTCACCAGGGGACCGGTCGGCACTCGCGATCGGGAATTCGGCCCGGTCGGGGGCGAACGAACTATGATCCCAGTCCAACGCCACGGCCTGGACGGATCGACGGAGGAGCTCGAGAAGTATGGTGCGCCAGGCTCGATCCGAGGCGACGCGGAGGAAGATCATCGAGTCGGCGGTCGACCTCATCAACGAGATCGGATACCCGGCCGCCGGCTTGGGCGACATCATCGAACGCGCCGAGTTGACCAAGGGTGCGCTGTACTACCACTTCGAGTCGAAGGAAGCCCTCGCGACTGCCATCATCGAGGAGGGCTCCGAGAGCCTGATCGGTGCGTTCCGTGGCGCGGCTCGCTCGGGCTCCCCCGGCATGGAGGACGTCATCCACGGGTGCTTCGTGATGACCGACGTACTCGCCACCAACACCGTCGCACGGGCAGGCGCCCGGTTGCTGCGCACCTTCGGCAGCTTCAACCCGGCCGCCAAGAAGACCCTGCAGATGTTCGTCGACGAGCTCACCGACCGGCTCAAGGCGGCCACCGCCGACGGCGACCTGCGCGACGGCCTTGATCCGGAGTCGACCGCCGCCACCGTCGTGGCCGGCATGTTGGGGGCGGAGTTGTTGTCCAGCGCTCTGGCCGACGGTGCCGATGTTCGCGCCCGGTTCGCACGGAATTGGGAGTTCCTGCTGCCCGCGGTCATCACCGAGGACTCACTGGGCTACTACCGGGAGTTCCTGGCCCGTCAGGCGGCGCGACAGTCACCGCCCGCACCATGACCCACACCCGCCCACGACCGTAGGCGGACCCGGAACCACGGAGGTTGACGGCAACAGTGGATCTGCTCTGGTCGCCCAGCGACATCGCCTTCCGCCACGAGGTGCGCGCATTCCTCGACGAGAAGCTGACCCCGGAGTTACGCCAGGCCGGACGGCTGATGACGAGCGTCTACAGCGACCACGAGGCCAGTCTCGAGTGGCAGTCGATCCTGCACGAGCGCGGCTGGGCCGCCCCCGCCTGGCCCGTCGAGTACGGCGGGTGCGACTGGAGCCTCACCCAGCACTACGTGTTCAGTCGCGAGTCCACCCTGGCGGGCGCTCCGTCGTTGTCGCCCATGGGAATTCGAATGGTGGCCCACGCCATCGTCGCCTACGGCACCGAGGCCCAGAAGGACTACTTCCTGCCCCGCATCCTGACCGGTGAGGTGTTCTTCTGCCAGGGGTACTCCGAGCCGGAGGCCGGATCAGATCTCGCCGCGCTGTCCATGACCGCCGCCGACGACGGGGATCACTTCGTGTGCACCGGCAGCAAGATCTGGACGACCCACGCCCGCGAGGCGAATTGGATGTTCGCACTGGTGCGCACGTCGAAGGGCGCCAAGAAGCAGCAGGGCATCACCTTCCTCCTCCTGGACATGACCTCACCCGGTGTCGAGATCCGCCCGCTGGTGATGACCTCCGGTGAGGAGATCCAGAACCAGGTCTTCTTCGACGAGGTCCGGGTGCCCAAGGCCAACGTCGTCGGCGCCGTCGACGACGGGTGGACCGTCGCCAAATACCTCCTGGAGTTCGAGCGTGGCGGCGGAGCCAGCGCACCCGCCCTGCAGGTGATGGCCGAGGACGTGACGACCGCGGCGACCTCGCAACCGGGTCCCGACGGCGGCCTGCTGATCGATGATCCGGCGTTCGCCAGGAAACTGGCCGACGCTCGCATCCGGACCGACGTGCTGGAAGTGCTCGAGTACCGGGTGCTCTCGGCGCTGGCCGACGGCGGACACCCCGGTCCGGCGTCCTCCATGCTCAAGATCCTGACCACCGAGCTCAGCCAGACGCTCACCGAGTTGGCCATGGAGGCCGCAGGCCCGCGCGGCCGCGCCTACCAACCGCACGCGACCCGGCCCGGCGGACCCATCGCGCAGTACGTGCCACCGCCGGACGGCTACGTCAGCGGGGAGCCCTGGCAGGCCGTGGCCCCGCTTCGCTACCTCAACGACCGTGCCGGATCGATCTACGCCGGCAGCAACGAGATTCAGCGCAACATCCTCGCCAAGGCAGCGCTCGGATTGTGATGGACCTTCGACTCTCCGCCGAACACGAGATGCTGCGCAACGGTCTCGACGAATTCCTGGCGTCGCGATACCCGCTGGAACGCAGCCGCACCGCCGCCAAGACCGGCGCCGGATGGCAGCCCGACGTCTGGCGCGCGTTCGCCGAGGACCTGGACATCCTCGGAGCCGCCCTTCCGGAACGGGTCGGCGGCAGCGGCGGCGGCCCGCTCGAGATCATGGTCATCGCCGAGTCGCTCGGTCGGGCACTCGTCGTCGAGCCCTACGTCGACACCGCCGTCGTCGCCGCCGGATTGCTGCTGCGCGCGGGCGGCGCCGTGGCCACCGAGGTGGTCGAGCGCATCGTCGCCGGCACGGCCATCGTCGCCCTGGCCGCCGCGGAGGACGAAGCCGGCGACCGATGGCAGGACGTGACGAGCACCGCGCGCCTGGACGGAGACGACTGGGTGCTCTCCGGCCGCAAGACCATGTCGATCGGGGCGCCCATCGCCACGCACCTGCTCGTCACGGCCCGTACCGACGACGGGGTCTCGCTGTTCCTGGTCGACGTGGCGGCCGTCCGGCAGGGTCTCGACAGGCACGACGTGCGCACCGTCGACGACCGCCGCGCGGCCGATCTGGTGCTGGCCGATCTGCGCCTGCCGCGCGACGCGCTGCTCGGCGAGCAGGGTCGGGCGTGGCCGTCGCTGGCGCAGGCCCGTGACGAGGGTGCGGCGGCCGTCTGCGCCGAGGCGGTCGGCGCGATGCGCCGCGTCGTGGCCGACACCGTCGCCTACGCCAAGCAACGCCGCCAGTTCGGGCAGCCGATCGCCGGGTTTCAGGCCCTGCAGCATCGCATGGTGGACATGTACATGGAGCTCGAACAGTCCGCCGCGGCGGTGTATCTGGCGATGCTCACCCTCGACGCCGACCCCGAGGCGCGGGCGCGCGCGGTGTCGGCCGCCAAGGCGACCATCGGGAGGGCGGCCAGGTTCGTCGGACAGAACGCCGTTCAACTGCACGGCGGGATGGGCATGACCGAGGAGCTCTCGATCGGGCACTACTTCAAGCGGCTCACCGCGGTGCAGTACGAGTACGGCACCACCGATCATCACGTGGCGCGTTACGCACGACTCACGCGGAGGTGACCGCGCGGGGCTGGGTTCTCTTCGCGGCGATGAGCGTGATCTGGGGCATCCCCTACCTGCTGATCAAGATTGCGGTCGAGGGCGTCTCGGCGCCCGTCCTGGTCTTCGCGCGCACCGTCATCGGCGCGGCGGTGCTGATTCCGCTGGCGCTGTCCCGCGCCGCCTGGGCGCCGGTCGTGCGGTGCTGGAAACCGGTGCTGGTCTTCGCCTTCTTCGAAATCGTCGCGGCCTGGTTGATGCTGACCGACGCCGAACGACACATCTCCAGCTCGCTGACGGGCCTGTTGATCGCCGCCTCCCCCATCATCGCCGCCGTGCTCGACCGGCTGACCGGTGGCGAGCGCCGGCTGGGCGCCACCCGCATCGCCGGGCTGGGGGTGGGACTGGCCGGCGTGGCCGTGCTGGCCGGCCCGGAGATCACCGGGGGCAGCGCGTGGCCCGTCGTCGAGGTCCTGCTGGTCGCCACGTGTTACGCGATCGCCCCCCTGGTGGCCGGCCGCCATCTCGCCGAGGTCCCCGCCCTCCCGATGACCGCGGCCTGCCTCGGCGTCGCCGCCGTGGTCTATGCGGGGCCCGCGGCCGCGACGTGGCCTTCGGAGATGCCGCCGGCGCGGGTGACGGGGGCCGTGGCGACGCTGGCCGTCGTCTGCACCGCGTTGGCGTTCATCGTGTTCTTCGCCCTCATCCGGGAGGTGGGGCCCACCCGAGCGCTGGTGTTCACCTACGTCAACCCCGCGGTGGCGTTGGCGGCGGGGGTGGTCGTGCTGAACGAACCGCTCACCCCGTGGAATGTGGGGGGCTTGGCCTTGATCCTGGGCGGCTCGGTGTTGGCCACCAGACGAACCGGCCCGGCGCTCGCCGCACCAGGCTGAGACGTCAGTCCTCGGTGGGCGGGCCGAGCAGTCCCTCACGCAGCAGGGTGTCGGTCGCGTTCTGCCACCGCTGAAGTTGCTCGGGTGAGGTGAAGGGCTCGGGAAGGTGGCGGTCGACGTGGGCGCGCAAGCTGATCGCCCCGATGGCGAGCACCAGCGCGTTGATCGTCGCCCAGGTCAGGTCGACGTCGGGACGGGTCTCGCCGCGCTCGGCCCGCAGCTCCCAGCGGGCCATGCCGACCTCCATGAGGGCGTCGAACAGCGACGCCCCCAGCGGGCTGCCGTCGACCATCGCCCGGCTCACGTAGGCCGCGACGTCGGGATGCTGGGCGACGATGCCGCTCACCCTGGTTCCGATGTCGGTGATCGAGTCGGCCGGTGGGTCGGGGATCGGCGCCGACAACTGGCCGATCAACAACGCCATCACGTAGTCGTCGACGGCCTTGATGAGGCACGACTTGGTGGCGAAGTGATGCTGAACCATGCCGAGTGACACCCCGGCCGAGGCCGCGACGGCCCGCAACGACGTCGCCGCGGTGCCGTGCATGGCGAAGTTCGCCAGCGCGGCGTGACGAATGCGATCGGAGTTCGTCACGGTGGCCTCGTCGACCGGGGAGGGCTCCGGCTCGGTGGTCACTGCGCAACGGTATCAATACGCCTGTATCGTCAAAAAGCAATACATACGTATTGTCAGAACTGGGTAATCGCTTGGCACGAGAGACGGAGGGAACCCCATGCAGGCAGATGGACGACCCGTCGCCGCAGTAGCGCTGCGCGAACGAGGCGCGACCACGACCACTTCCCACGCCGGCGGTTCGCGACAGGGATATCCCTGCGCAGAAGACCCCGACCGGTGGACCACCTCACCCGACGACGGCGCCAAGGCGCTGTGCCGCGCGTGCCCCCGGCGCTGGCTGTGCGCGCAGGAGGCGTGCCGCACCCCCGGCGCGGAAGGCTTGTGGGCTGGGGTCTTGATCCCCGGCGAGGGCCGCGGACGCCGTTTCGCGCTCAAACAACTCGGATCGCTGGCCGACCGGCACGGCTTCCCCGTTCGCGCCGCCCAGTAGGGGTTTCGCCCAGCTATCCTTCTCCCTCGATGACCGCTGCGCGGATCGACCTCGTTCACGAACTGGTGTCGACCGCTGCGGCCGAGGTACCCGACCGGCCCGCGATCGTCGACTCCGACGGCACCACGACGACCTTCGCGGTGTTCGACCGCCTCGCCGAGTCGGTCGCCACGTGGGTCCGCGAACGCACGCATCGGGGTGACCGCATCGCCGTCGTCGCGGACAACGGACCGTTCTACGCACTGCTCTACTACGCCGTTCCGCGCGCCGGTCGCGTGCTGGCGATGGTCAACCAACGGCTCAGCGCAGGTGAACGCGGCGCGCAACTGGCCGCCGCCCGGCCCACGATCGTGCTCGGCGACGGCCGCTACCTCGACGGCTTGGCACCGCTGGGCGAGGACACGCCGTCGGTGACCGAGGTGGTGGCGTTCGAGGACCCCCGCTGGCATCGGGCGCTGATGCAACCCACGACCCCGTCGGAACCCGTCCTCCCCGACGACCCCGCCTGGCTGCTGTTCACCAGCGGGTCGACCGGACCACCCAAGGGCGTGCTCCACACGCACCGGTCGCTCACCACCGCGGCCCGCGGCACGGTCGAGGGTCGCTCGGTACGCCCCGGCGGGGTGTACCTCCTGCCGTTTCCGATGTGCCACGTGGCCGGATACAACATGTTGGCCCACCACCTCGCCCGCGCCACGGTGATGCCCGTCGCCGCCTTCCGTGCCGAGGACTTCGCCGCCGCCGTCCGCAACCACGGCGTGACGTCGTGCTCGCTGGCTCCGACGATGCTGCACGCGCTGCTGGCACATCTGGAGAACACCGGAACCGACCTGCCGACGCTGCGGGACGTGTCCTACGGATCGGCCGCGATCCCCGCCGACCTGCTGCGCCGCGCGATGGCACGGCTCGACGTGAACTTCCACCAGGGGTACGGAATGACCGAAACCGGCGGCAACGTCACCTTCCTCGGCCCCGCCGACCACCGGGCCGGCGCCGGCACGAACCCCACGGTGCTGGCCACCGCGGGACGACCGCACGGCGAGGTCGAGGTGCGCATCGCCGGTGACGGACCGATCGGCGAGATCCTCGTCCGCGGCGATCAGGTGGCCGCCGGTTACTGGCCTGGGCCGGAGCCCGTCGCCGTCGACGGCTGGCTGCGCACCGGCGACGTCGGACGCCTCGACNCCGAGGGCCGGCTGGTGGTCCTCGACCGCATCAAGGACGTCGTCATCACCGGNGGCGAGAACGTCTCCTCCCGGGAGGTCGAGGACGTGTTGTCCGGCCATCCCGACGTCGACCAGGTCGCAGTGGTGGGCGTCGCGGACGACTACTGGGGCGAGGCCATCTGCGCGGTCGTGGTGCCGCGGCCGGGCAGCACGCCGACCGCCGAGGACCTCGTCGCCCACGTCCGCGCCCACCTCACCGCGTTCAAGCGGCCGCGGCACGTGCTGTTCGTCGACTCGCTTCCGTCGACGCCCAACGGGAAGGTGGCCAAGAACGACGTGCGCGCCCACGCACGCCGCGTGCTCGGCGGCGAGGCCCGGTGACCTGGCGCTACCCGGCGGTCACGACCGGGAACACCTCGTAGGTCCCACTGAAGCCCTTGAACTCGACCACCTCGGCCGCGTGGACGCCGATGCCGTCGGCGGACTCGATCGCATCCCGCACGGCGTCGCTGACGAGAATCTCCCCGCCGTCGGCGTGTCCGGCGATCCTGGCGGCCATCGCGACGTTCAAGCCGAACAGGTCATCTCCCCGCCGCACCGACTCCCCCATGTGAATTCCCATGCGCACCTTGATGTCCTGCCAGCGTTCGGGATGGGTGGCGAGCTCGCGTTGCACGCCGGCACAGCAGCGCACGGCTCGGACGGGGTCGGCGAACGCCAGCATGAAACCGTCGCCCTGATTCTTGACGACGTGCCCGCCGTGCTCGGTGACCAGGTCACGGACCAGTCGCTCGTGGCGCTGCAGCAGCGCCACCCATTCCCGGTCCCCCAGCGCTTCGTTGCGTNCGGTGGAACCCTCGATGTCGGAGAACACCACGACGACGTCTCCGTTGGCGGTCAGTCGCGCCAGGTCGGGTCGTTCGACGCTGGCCCACCCCGCGAGGTCCTCGATGGAATTGCGCACTACCGCCCCGATTCCCTTGGTGCGCAACATCTCCGCGGTGCGCCACGTCGTGCGGATGGCCAGTGGCGCCAGCCCACGGCGTCTGCGGCGAATCCTCGGCGTGGTCCGTTGAGCGCGCTCCAGCCGNCGACGGGTGTCGGAGAGCCGACGAGAGGTGACGATCANCAGGATGGCCAGGGTGACGACGGCGACGACGGCGACCNCGAGCAGCGTCGACAGGACGAGTTGCGTCACCGCGCGATGGTAGCCGCGAGGCCTCCCAGCCGGCTCGGCGCGGGGCCTCCTACTGAATACTGGCAAACGTGACGGCCCACAGTGGAGACGACCGATGCTGATCGGCCTGGCAGCGGCGCTCGTCGCGTGCTTCGGCTACGGGACCGCGTCGGTGTTGCAGGCCTACGGCGCCCGCAGCGCCGCCGCCAAGGACGCCGCACGCGGCACGGTCAAAGCGACGACGGCCAGCGGCGCACCGTCCCTCGGCGCGACGATCCGGGCCGCGTTGACCCCGGCCTTCCTGACCGGGATGGTCCTCGACGGTCTCGGCTTCCTCGGCAGCGTCGTCTCGGCCCGGCTGATCCCGCTGTTCCTGTCGCAGACGATCATGAGCGCCAATCTGGTCGTGACGGCCGTGCTGGGCGTCCTCGTACTGAAAGTCCGTCTGCGGTGGCGTGATTGGGTGGCGATCGCCACGGTGGTGGTGTCGCTGTGCGTGCTGGGCTTCACCTCCGGGCACATCGGCCAGGACGATCCNGGCGCCGACGTGCACTGGGGTGTTCTCGCGTTCTCGATCGCGATGGTCGTCNNCGGGCTCGTCCTGATCCACGTTCTCGGAGCTCGCGGGGCCGTGGCCGCCGGGTTGGTCGCGGGCGTGCTGTTCGGGGCGATGGCCGTCGCGGTGCGGGTCGTGGACGGGGTCGACCCGTTCCATCTCGCGGTGGTTCTGCNGGATCCGGCCGCCTGGGCGGTGGCGGTGGCCGGTGTCGGCGGCTTCTANCTGTTCACCGTGGCATTGCAGATCGGATCGGTCACCGGAGCGTCGGCCGCGCTGGTCGCCGGCGAGACCGTCATACCCGGCATCGTCGGGGTGCTGCTACT
>Ga0055540_1000267_pt1 | contig 47207 bp, 51 predicted proteins | sample AraplaCvi_mMS_r2_2_FD_55040 | JGI IMG/M metagenome (GOLD analysis project Ga0055540, IMG submission 55040) | Arabidopsis root microbial communities from North Carolina, USA - plate scrape MF_Cvi_mMS_r2 | ecosystem: Host-associated > Plants > Roots > Endosphere | place: USA: North Carolina
CTCGAGTTGTCGATGATGACCAAGCGCGTGCTCGAACGGCTGCCCGACCTGCGGCTGGCCGACGACGCGGCGGTGCCGCTGCGGCCGGCCAACTTCGTCAGCGGGCCCGAGTCGATGCGGGTGGTGTTCACCCCGACCGCGCGCGTGCTCGACTGACGGCAGGTCAGGAGCGGCGAGCGATCGCCGTGCCGATCCGGTGCACTCCTCCCAGCCCATGTCGACGCGCGCGACGATCTGTCGGTACTCGTCGAGGACCGGTATCTGGGTGCGCGGACGCGGCAGGCCGGACCGGATGATCAGGAGCCGCAACCAGGTCTCCCGGGGTGACTCGGCGCCGGCGTCGACGAGTTCGAGTGTGGCTCTCGCGCGCCGAATCCCGTTGCGTCCTCGGTAGCGTTCCACCAGTGGGGCGACCTGGGTCAGCTCGAGGCGGGCGGCCCTGGCCAATGAGTCGATCGCCGCCACGGCGCGGTCAGTCGGCGATGACACCGCGGCGCCGCGACCACAGGTGTGCAGCGCGCGCCTTCGTCAGTGCCGTGACCGGGGAGTCTGCCTCGACGTAGACCCCGGGGAAGAGATCACTTGATTCGTGCGCAGACGGTGCGACGTCAGGCGACCCGCATCCAGTGCCTCCCTACCGATGAACGGCTGTCCCATGGCCGGAGTCTGCCGAGAGGTACCGACAGCCGTCGGTCGTGAAACCTCTGCGCTGAAACGGCCCCGCAATCGCAGAGGATTCACGCGGGGCGCCGCTCAGGCGGGGTTGATCTCCTCCAGGTTGCGGCGCGAGGTCTTCGGACCCACCCACGCGACGGCGACCGTGGCGATGGCCAGCGCGGCGAGCACGACCCCGAACATCGCCGCTGCGCCGAACTGGTCGAGCACCGGAATCANGACGAAGGGCAGTGCCGCACTGGACAACCGCGACAGCGAGTAGGTCCANCCGACGGCCGTCGCGCGCACGTCGGTCGGGAAGATCTCCGCCTGGTAGACGTGGTAGACGTTGGAGAACACGTTGCTGGTTGCCGTGGTCAGGAAGCCGAACACNACGATCAACACCGTCTGGGGCACCGTGGCGAAGAGCAGTCCGAACGCCGCCAGNGCTCCGATCGACGCCAGCACGAGGTACTTGCGCTCGAACCACCGCAGCAGCGGGATGGCCAGCAGGGAGCCGACGGGATAGCCGAGGTAGGACAGCGAGGTGTAGAGAAGCGACGTGGTCACGTCGTACCCGCGGCTGACCAACACCAACGCGGCCAGCGTGCCGAACCCGTAATAGCCGAACGACTGGAACACGTGGAACACCGCCAGCATGCCCAGCCGCTGCCGGTACGGCGAGATGCCAAGTCGCCGCCACGGTTTGGGCGCCGCGACGGGCGTCGCCGGGGCCGGCTCCCGGGGCGGGGTGGCCGCCGTCGGCGTCGGGTCCGTCTCGAACCGCCGCAGTGCTGCCATCGCCTCGTCGGCCCTGCCGACCCCCGCGAGCCACCGTGGCGACTCCGGCAGTCCGCGTCGCAGCAGCAGCACCGCGACGGCGCCGACCGAGCCGATCACCAGGAGCAGCCGCCACCCCGGGATGCCGAACACGGCGTGCTCGGTGAGGCCGAGTGACATGAAGCCGAGCACGGGCACCGCGACGAACGAGCACGTGTACGCCCACGCCGCCAGCCGGCCGCGATCGGACTTCGGCAGCACGTCGGACAGATACGCGTCGGCGACGGGGTACTCCGCGCCGACGCCGAGGCCGGCCAGGAACCGGGTGGCGACCAGCATCACGGGGCTGACGGAGAACGCGCCGACCAGAGACCAGACCGAGAACCAGATCAGGTTGAACAGGAAGGCGCGGCGGCGGCCGATGTGGTCGGCGAGGCCGCCGAGCAACGCCGAGCCGATGAACATGCCCAGGAACGTCGAGGACAGCAGCAGCTTGAGCTCCGTGCCTCCGAGCGCGTACTGCGTCTTGAGGGTGGTGCTGATGGTGCTCGACAAGAAGATCTCGTAGATCTCGAAGAACAGTCCGAGACCGATGGCGACGACCACCCTGCGGTGCATGGGGCCAACCGGTAGGGCGTCGAGTCGTCGGCCGATGTCGGCGAGTAGCGCGTCGTTCGTCTGAGCCACGCGCTCATCTTGCGCTACTTCATCTGAAAGTTCGGTGCCCGCTTCTCCTTGAACGCGAGCGGACCTTCCTTGGCGTCGTCGGACATGAACACGCCGATGCCGATCTTGGTGTCCACCTGGAACGCGTCGAGCTCGTGCATGCCCTCGGTGTCGTGGATGGACTTCAGGATGGCCTGGACGGCCAGCGGCCCGTTCGCGTTGACCAGCTCGGCGATCTCGAGCGCCTTGTCCAACGCCGACCCGTCGGGCACGACGTACCCGATCAACCCGTAGGACAGCGCCTCGGCGGCCGTGATGTGACGGCCGGTCAGCAGCAGGTCGCAGGCGATCGTGTACGGGATCTGGCGTGGCAACCGCACCGCGGACCCGCCCATCGGGTACAGGCTCCACTTGGCCTCGGAGATGCCGAACTTGGCGCTCTCGCCGGCGATGCGAATGTCGGTGCCCTGCAGGATCTCCGTGCCACCGGCGATCGCGGGGCCCTCCACGGCGGCGATCAAGGGCTTGGTCAGCCGCCGACCCTTCAGAAGCCCGTCGATGCGCGTCGGGTCGAAGCCGCCGCTCTTGAAGGAGTCGCCGGGGGGTGCCTTCGTCGCGGCCTTGAGATCCATGCCGGCGCAGAAGTAGCCGCCGGCACCGGTCAGAATGCACGAACGGATCTCCGGATCGGCGTCGACGAGGTCCCACGCCTCGACCATTATCGAGAGCATCTCAGTGGACAGCGCGTTGCGCGCCTCCGGCCGGTTCAGGGTCAGGATCAGCGTGTGTCCGCGCTGCTCAATGAGTGCGTCGGGCTCATTCTTGGGCTCGGTCACGGGGGTCCGCCTTTCAGCGTCGAAGCAGGAGACACTGGGTCACTTGAAAGAAAATGTAACAGGTTCTAGTTTGGTCTCGTGGCCCTGAATATCGCCGACCTAGCCGAGCACGCAATCGATGCCGTGCCAGACCGCGTCGCCCTGATCTCTGGTGACCAACGACTGACCTATGCAGAGTTGGAGGAGAAGGCCAACCGCCTTGCGCACTATCTGATGGACCAAGGCGTCGGCAAGGACGACAAGGTCGGGCTCTACTGCCGCAACCGCATCGAGATCGTCATCGCGATGCTCGGTGTGGTGAAGGCGGGCGCCATCCTGGTCAACGTCAACTTCCGCTACGTCGAGGGCGAGCTGAAGTACCTCTTCGACAACTCCGACATGGTCGCGCTGGTGCACGAGCGGCGCTACGCCGACCGGGTGGCCAACGTGCTGCCCGAGACGCCGAAGGTCAAGACCATCCTGGTCGTCGAAGACGGTACCGACGAGGACTACCAGCGCTACGGCGGCGTGGAGTTCTCCGAAGCGCTCGACCGGGGTTCACCCGAGCGCGACTTCGGCCCGCGCAGCGCCGACGACATCTACCTGCTCTACACCGGTGGCACCACGGGCTTCCCCAAGGGCGTGATGTGGCGTCACGAGGACATCTACCGGGTTCTGTTCGGCGGTACCGACTTCGCCACCGGTGAGCCCGTCGCCGACGAGTACGACCTCGCCAAGGCCGCGGCGGCCAACCCGCCGATGATTCGGCTGCCCATCCCGCCGATGATCCACGGCGCAACGCAGTCGGCGACGTGGATGTCCCTGTTCTCAGGTCAAACCGTGGTGCTNGCNCCGGAGTTCGACGCCGACGAGGTCTGGCGAATGATCCACGAGCACAAGGTCAACCTGCTGTTCTTCACCGGGGACGCGATGGCCCGGCCGCTGCTCGATTCGCTGCTGGCGCACAAGGAAAGGGAGGCGGAGGGTTCCGAACCAATCGACCTGTCGTCGCTGTTCCTGCTCGCCAGCACCGCCGCGCTGTTCTCCACCAGCCTGAAGGAGAAGTTCCTCGAGCTGCTGCCCAATCGCATCATCACCGATTCGATCGGGTCGTCGGAGACCGGATTCGGTGGAACCAGCATCGTGGCCAAGGGTCAGTCGCACACCGGCGGGCCCCGGGTCACCATCGACAAGAACACCAAGGTGCTCGACGAGGACGGCAACGAGGTCGTCCCGGGCTCGGGTGTGCGCGGCATCATCGCCAAGAGCGGTCACATCCCGGTCGGCTACTTCAAGGACGAGAAGAAGACCGCCGAGACGTTCCGCACGTACAACGGTGTGCGGTATGCGATTCCGGGCGACTACGCCGAGGTCGAGGCCGACGGTAGCGTCACGATGCTGGGCCGTGGGTCGGTGTCGATCAACAGCGGCGGCGAGAAGATCTACCCGGAGGAGGTCGAGGCCGCGCTCAAGGGACACCCGGACGTGTTCGACGCCTTGGTCGTCGGGGTTCCCGATCCGCGCTTCGGTCAGCACGTCGCGGCGGTCGTGCACCCTAGGGAGGGCACCCGGCCGACACTCGCCGACCTCGACGCCTTCGTACGCTCGGAGATCGCGGGGTACAAGGTGCCGCGCAGCCTGTGGCTCGTCGACGAGGTGAAGCGTTCCCCGGCAGGCAAACCCGACTACCGCTGGGCGAAGGACACCACCGAGCAGCGACCGGCCGACGACGTCCACGCCAAGCACGCGCAGGTGACCTCGTGAAGACCGAATTGTGTGAACGCTTCGGCATCGAGTATCCGATCTTCGTCTTCACGCCGTCGGAGAAGGTGGCCGCCGCCGTGACCCGCGCCGGTGGCCTCGGCATGCTCGGGTGCGTCCGGTTCAACCAGGCCGACGACCTCGAGCGGGTCCTGCAGTGGATGGACGAGAACACCGACGGGAAACCCTACGGCGTGGACATCGTCATGCCTGCCAAGGTGCCCACCGAAGGCACGGCTGTCGACATCGACAAGCTCATTCCGCAGACGCATCGCGAATTCGTCGACGAGACGCTGGCCGACCTCGGGGTGCCGCCGCTTCCCGACGACGAGGCGAAGTCCGAAGGCGTTCTGGGATGGCTGCATTCGGTCGCCAGATCACACGTCGAGGTCGCGCTCAAGCACCCGATCAAGCTGATCGCCAACGCGCTGGGCACGCCGCCGAAGGACGTCATCGACCAGGTGCACGAGGCGGGCGTCCCGGTGGCGGCGTTGGCGGGGAGTGCCAAGCACGCGCTGCGCCACCTCGACATCGGCGTGGACATCGTCATCGCCCAGGGGCACGAGGCGGGTGGCCACACCGGCGAGATCGCGTCCATGGTCCTGGTTCCCGAGGTCGTCGATGCTCTCGACGGCAAGGCTGCGGTGTTGGCCGCGGGCGGCATCGGAAGCGGTCGACAGGTGGCGGCGGCGTTGGCCCTCGGCGCCCAGGGCGTGTGGATGGGCTCGGCGTTCCTCACCGCGGCCGAGTACGACCTCGGCGTCCGTGGCTCGTCGGGTGTGTCGGTCATCCAGGAGGCGATGCTCGCCGCGACCTCGAGTGACACCGTCCGTCGAAGGATCTACACCGGCAAGCCGGCCCGGTTGTTGAAGTCGAGGTGGACCGAGGCGTGGGACGCCGACGGGGCACCCGAACCGCTGCCGATGCCCTTGCAGAACATCCTCGTCAGCGAGGCCCACCAACGCATGAACGAGGGGAAGGACCCCACCGCGGTCGCCATGCCCGTCGGTCAGATCGTGGGCCGGATGAACGAGATCCGCCCGGTCGCCGACATCATGGCCGAACTGGTCAGCGGTTTCGACGAGGCCACCCGGCGCCTGGACGGCATGCGCGGCTAGCCGATCGTGGTGTCGCTGTCGATCTTCTGGGTCGCCGACGCCAGCACGTCGCCCGCCGCCTCGGGTCCGTCGACGTTGAGCTGCAACACGTACAACCCGTCGGGCTTGGGGATCACGACGGTCTTCTGAGCGATGAACCGCGTCCCCCCGTCGCGGGTGTAGGTGCCCCCGAGCACGTAGGCCGGGTAGTCCCCAAGGGTGCCGGTCTCACCTTCGTTTCCGGGCTTGTACCCCGGCAGGTTGTTGAGCTCCCCTGGCGCCAGGTCGATGATCTTCTGGGGGTCGACGTTCCCGCTCAGCTTCGACATGAGGGCGACGATGTTGGGCGGATCGGCCTTGAACTCCGGGCCGTCGAAGACGATCGCACCATAGGCGTAATCGGGCACCTCCTCCGGCTTGAGGGGCCGCCACCCGTCCGGGACGGGGAGGTTCACCGCGGGAGCATTGGGATCGCCCATCTTGACNCCCGTCTCCTGGATGCCGTTCTCCTTGATGTAGTCCGCGATCGTNTGCTTCGCACCCGCCGCCTGTCCGGGGGTCTCGCTGGTGCTGGGCTTCGCCGAGGAGGCCGTGGCCGACGACGTCGCCGTCGAGGAGCTACTCGACGCAGTGGTCTTGCCGTCCGAGCCGCAGCCGGACAGCACGACGGAGAGGGCGGTGACGGCCGCGGCCGCACCTGCGAGTGCCGAAGTTCTCATGCCGTAACTCCTCGTATTCGGATACTTCACCCTTGGAGAATGCTGGCAAGCGGTGAGGCTGTCGGAGCGAAGCGTAGCTCAGAACGGCCCTTACACAGGGTGACTACGTCGACTCGCACCAGGCGCCGGCACGGCGTACACCGGGTCGTCGCAGTCCAGGGCTTGAGCCGACAACGTGCGCTTGAGGACCTTGAACGTCTCGGTGCGCGGCAGCGTCGTGCCCACGCGTACGAAGGACGGCCACTGCTTGGGTCCGAGGTCGGACTGCTGGGTGAGGAAGGCCGTGAAGGCCTCGGGGTCGAACACCGCGCCGTCGACGAGCACCAGCGCCGCCATCACCCGGTCACCGACGACGGGATCGGGCACGGGGTACACGGCTGCCTCGACGACGTCGCCGTGCCGCAACAGGATTCGTTCGATCGGCGCGGTGCCGAGGTTCTCCCCGTCGACGCGCATCCAGTCGCCGAGNCGACCGGCGAAGTAGAGGTACCCGGCGTCGTCGTAGTAGGCGAGATCGCCGCTGTGGTACATCCCGCCGCGCATCCGCTCCTGCTCGGCTGCCTCGTCGCCGTAGTAGCCGCGGAACCAGCCCCGGCCCTGCGGGTTCACCAGCTCGCCGACCGTCCCGGGCGGGCACGGCTCGCCGGTCTCGACGTCGACGACGGCGACCTCGTCGGTCAGCGGTCCCAGGGAGCCCTCGGGCGTGTCCGGTGTGCGGGCCACGGCGATGCCGCCCTCCGTCGAGCCGAAGCCGTCGACGACATAGGCGCCGAACCGAGCCGCGAAGCGCGGTAGGTCTCGCGGTGCGCCTTCGTTGCCGTACATGAACCGCAGGGGGTTGTCGGCGTCGTCGTCACGGGACGGGGTAGCCAGGACGTAGGACAGGGGCTTGCCGACGTAGTTGGCGTAGGTGGCGCCGTAGCGGCGTACGTCGGAGATGAACTGGGACGCGGAGAACTTGCGCCGCAACGCGATCGAGCCACCGGCGGCAACGGCGACGGCCCAGCCCGCCATGATGGCGTTGGAGTGGAACAGCGGCATCGCAAGGTAGAAGGTGTCCTCTGCGCCGAGCCCGAAGCGCTCTGCCAGCATCGAACCGGGGAACGCGACCTTGTCGTGCGTCACCCGGACCGCCTTGGGCTCACCGCTGGTGCCCGAGGTGAAGATCAGCATGAACAGGTCGTCGGGGCTGGTGTCGGCGAAGGTGACCGGGGCGTCGCGATAGGTCGCCACTTCGGCTGCCCACGAGGGCGATTCGACGTTCACGACCGAGATCCCCTCGGGGACGGCCTCGTTCAGCGCCGCCGGGTCGTCTGTCAGCACCAGTTGGCAGTCGGAGCGGGCGACGTCGCGGGCGAACGCCGCCCCCCGCCGAGTGGGATTGAGGCCGACCGTGACCAGACCGGAGAGGCCTGCCGCCACCAGGACCGACGAGAAGAAGGTCGTGTTGCCGAGCATGACCCCGACATGTTGCGGCTTGGCCGGATCCATGCGTGCGGTCAGGGCCGCTGCCACCCGAGCACCGTCACGAAGGTGGTCGCGCCAGCTGACGAAGGAATCACCCTCGTGGACACCGCGATCGGTGACGTCGACCAGCGGTGCGAGCAGACCGGTGACGGTCGGTCGGTCGTCGGACACTTCCTAGGCGGGCGTCTCGGCCAGCTCGCGGCCGATGCGCAGCAGCTGTCCGGTCGCACCGCCCACCGCGAACTCGCCCTGCTTGGCGGCGAGGAAGTACCGGTGCACGGGGTGGTCGACGTCGATGCCCACGCCGCCGTGCACGTGAACCGCGGTGTGCGCAACCCGATGGCCCGCCTCGGCCGCCCAGAACGCCGCGGTCCCGACTTCGAGGTCGGCGGGCAGATCCTCCGAGAGCCGCCACGCCGCCTGCGTGACCGTCAACCGCAGACCCTTGATGTCGATGTAACCGTCGGCGAGCCTCTGGCCCACCGCCTGGAAGCTGCCGATGGGTCGGTCGAACTGCTCGCGTTCCCGCGCGTACTGCGCCGTCAGTTCCAGTGCGCGTTCGACGACACCTAGTTGAAAGGCGCTGCGCCCCAGCGTGGCCCGCGTGGTCAACCACGACACGACGTCGTCGCCACCGACGAGGCGCTCGGCGTCGACCTCGGTGGCTCCCAGGTCGAGGTGACCGACACTGCCGTGTCCGGTGGTGACCAGTGACGTCACCGTCACACCTGGATCGGATGCCGACACCAGGAAGACCCGGGTGCCGGAGTCGGTCTCGGNAGGCACCAGGAACGCGTCGGCCACCGGTCCGTAGGCGACGAGGGCACGCGAGCCGGTGAGGCGGTATCCGGCGCCGACCGACTGGGCCTGGACCGGTCCGTCACCCATGTCACCGTCGAGTGCGACGGTCAGGATCTTCTCGCCACCGACCGCGGGGACGGCCCATTCGCGTTGCAGGGACTCCGATCCGAACCGTGCGAGCGCGCCCGCCGCGAGCACGACGGATTCCAGGTACGGGACGGCCGCGAGCTGGCGGCCCAGGGCAACCAAGACCGCGGTCTCCTCGAGCACGCCGAAACCGCCGCCCCCCAATGNTTCCGGCGCCGTAGTGGACAGGACGTCGGCGTCGACGAGCTTGGACCACAGCTCGCGGTCGAAGCGCTCGTCTTGGCCATCCAAGGCGCGCTGNCGTTCTGGCGTGCAGACGGCGTCGACGATCGAACGTGCGAGGCCACCGAGATCGGTCGCTGCCTCAGTCGTGGTGAAGTCCATGAGACGTCCTGCTCCCTTACCGGTTCACTCGGGGCAGGCCGAGGGCGACCATGCCGATGATGTCGCGCTGGATCTCGTTGGTGCCGCCGCCGAAGGTCAGGATGAGGCACGACCGATGCATCCGCTCGATCCGTCCGCGCAACTGCGCCCCCGGTGAATCGGTGCGCAACGTCGCGGCCGTCCCCATCACCTCCATCAGCAACCGGTAGGCCTCGGTGGCCATCTCGGTGCCGTAGACCTTGGCCGCCGACGCGTCGGCGGGGGACGGGGCCTCGTCGGTGGAGGAGGCGAGTTCCCAGTTGATCAGCTTGAGCACCTCGCCCTTGGCGTGCACGCGAGCGAGGTTGAGCTGCACCCACTCCGAGTCGATCAGCCGGTTGCCCCTGGCGTCCTTGGTGTTCTGGGCCCACTCGCGGACCGCGCCGAGTGCGGCGAAGATCGGTTGAGCCGAGACCAGGGCGACGCGTTCGTGGTTGAGCTGGTTGGTGACCAGCTTCCAGCCCGCGTTCTCCTCGCCCACCAGGTTGGTCGCCGGGATGCGGACGTCCTGGTAGTAGGTGGCGCTGGTGTCGACGCCGGCCATGGTGTGCACGGGCGTCCAGGAGAAGCCCTCGGCGGTGGTCGGCATGATCAGCATCGAGATGCCGCGGTGCTTCTTGGCCTCGGGGTTGGTGCGCACCGCCAACCACACGTAGTCGGCGTAGGCGATCAGGCTGGTCCACATCTTCTGACCGTTGACGACGTAGTCGTCACCGTCTCGAACTGCCGTGGTGCGCAGGGCCGCCAGGTCGGTGCCCGCGCCAGGCTCGGAGTAACCGATGGAGAAGTGCAGTTCGCCGGCGGCGATCTTCGGGAGGAAGAACTTCTTCTGCTCGTCGGTGCCGAACGCCATGATGGTCGGCGCGACGCTGTTGATCGTGAGAAACGGCACGGGCACGTTGGCGATCGACGCCTCGTCGTTGAAGATCAGCCCGTCCATGGGGGAGCGTTCCTGGCCGCCGAACTCCTTGGGCCAACTCAGNGTCAGCCAGCCATCCGTCCCCATTTGCTTCACGGTGTCGCGGTAGACGCTGCCGCGGCCCATCTCGCCACCGTCACCGGCACTGAGTGCCTCGGCGCGCTCGGGTGTCATCAACTTGGTGAAGTACGAGCGCAACTCGCGGCGCAACTCCTCCTGCTCGGGGCTGTAGCCGATCCGCATCGCTGCCGTCCTCACTGTTTTCCGCACGTGTCCGGGAGACCCATGGCCCTCCCCGGTTGTAACACGTTCTAGTCTTGGAATCCAGGCGTGGTTATCCTGATCCGACGCCGGGCGGGGTGCGCACCGGGTTTTAGAGGAGGGTGGCCAATGCGAGTCGAAGTCGATCGCGATCGCTGTGAGGGCAACGCGGTATGCGTAGGGATAGCCCCGGACCTGTTCGATTTGGACGACGAGGACTACGCGGTGGTCAAGGCCGACCCGGTTCCTCCCGGCCAGGAGGACCTCGCCGAGCAGTCGGTGGCCGAATGCCCACGCGCCGCCCTGATCCGAAGAGACTAGAGGTATTCACCAATTGAACCCGCTGCGGACGCGAGGAGCACGATGACGAAGATTGACTCCACCGACTTGACCGGACTGGTCGCCGTGGTGACCGGGGCGGCCGCNGGACTCGGTCGCGCCGAGGCGATCGGNTTGGCCAAGGCGGGCGCGACCGTCGTCGTCAACGACGTCGCCGGTGCGCTNGAACGGTCCGACGTGCTCGACGAGATCGCCACGGCGGGCTCGAAGGGCGTCGCAGTCGCCGGTGACATCAGCGCCCGCAGCACGGCCGACGAATTGGTCGCGACCGCCGACGGCCTCGGCGGCTTGTCGATCGTGGTGAACAACGCGGGGATCACCCGCGACCGAATGCTGTTCAACATGACCGACGAGGACTGGGACGCCGTGATCGCCGTGCACCTGCGCGGCCACTTCCTGCTGACCCGCAACGCCGCGACGTACTGGCGGGCCAAGGCCAAGGAGAACGGCGGCACGGTCTACGGCCGTCTGGTCAACACCTCGTCGGAGGCGGGGTTGGCGGGGCCGGTGGGCCAGGCCAACTACGGTGCGGCGAAGGCGGGCATCACCGCTCTGACGCTGACCGCGGCCCGCGGTCTCGGCCGCTACGGCGTGCGGGCCAACGCGATCGCGCCGCGGGCCAGGACGGCGATGACGGCCGACGTCTTCGGCGAGGCGCCGCCGCTACCCGANGGCCAGGTCGACGGNCTCTCCCCGGAGCACGTCGTGACGCTGGTGCAGTATTTGTCGTCGCCGGCGTCCGAAGGCGTGAACGGACAACTCTTCATCGTCTATGGTCCAACCGTGACGCTGGTGGCGGCACCAACGGCCGAGAAGCACTTCACCGCGGGATCGGACGCCTGGGCCGTCGACGACCTNGGCGCGACGATGGGCGATTACTTTGCTGATCGTGACCCCGAGCTGGGATTCTCGGCGAACGGGTTGATGTCGTCCCGAGACTGACAGTCTCGGTTGTCACCGNCCCAGGACAACTAGAACACGTTACAAAATGACCTACGTCACAGTGGCTCTGACCTGCANNGATACCGACAAATCGATGAGTTTCACCGTTCTTTGACACTGTGAACGTGTTCTAGTTAATATGAGCCGGCTCACTAAGAGTGGCAAGGCACCGAGTGGTTCGACGTGCGTCGCGGCTCATAGTTCCGAACTATTCGCCGTCAACGGATTTCGACCCCCGACCCGAGAACGGAGTCCAGGTTGAAGGAACAGCTGACGGCTCCGGCGCGGGCCGTCGGCGGATTCTTCGAGATGTCTCTGGACACGTTCGTCAAGATCTTCCGCAGGCCGTTCCAATTCCGTGAGTTCCTGGAGCAGACGTGGATGATCGCCCGCGTCTCGCTCATCCCGACTCTGCTCGTGGCCATCCCCTTCACGGTCCTGGTGGCGTTCACACTGAACATCCTGCTGCGCGAACTCGGCGCCGCCGACCTCTCCGGTGCGGGCACCGCCTTTGGCACCATCACGCAGCTCGGCCCGGTGGTGACGGTGTTGGTGGTCGCCGGCGCCGGAGCCACGGCAATCTGTGCCGACCTCGGCGCGCGCACGATTCGCGAGGAGATCGACGCGATGCGCGTCCTGGGCATCGACCCGATCCAGCGTCTCGTCGTCCCCCGGGTTCTCGCCTCGACCCTGGTGGCTCTGCTGCTCAACGGTTTGGTGTGCGCCATCGGCATCGCCGGAGGCTACGTGTTCTCCGTCTTCCTGCAGGGCGTCAACCCGGGCGCCTTCATCAACGGGCTGACCATCCTCACCGGGCTCGGCGAGCTGGTGCTGGCCATGTTCAAGGCACTGTTGTTCGGACTGATGGCCGGCCTGGTCGGGTGCTATCGCGGTCTGACGGTCAAGGGTGGGCCCAAGGGTGTCGGCGTCGCCGTCAACGAGACCGTCGTCTACGCCTTCATCTGTCTGTTCGTGATCAACGTGATTCTGACCGCGGTCGGCGTGAGGGTGCTGGCACGATGACGGGGCAGTCATGAGTTACGACGCGACACTGCGCATTCGCAGATTCTTCCGTGGCGTGCCGAAGGCCATCGACACAGTGGGGGAGCAGGCGCTCTTCTACGGCGAGTCGGTGCGCTACATCCCCAACGCGCTGACCCGCTACCGCAGGGAGACCATCCGTCTCATCGCCGAGATGACGATGGGCGCGGGCGCGCTCGTCATGATCGGCGGCACCGTCGGCGTCGCCGCGTTCCTGACGTTGGCCTCCGGTGGTGTCATTGCGGTCCAGGGGTATTCGTCGCTGGGCAACATCGGCATCGAAGCGCTGACGGGCTTCCTCTCGGCCTTCCTCAACGTGCGCATCGTCGCCCCCGTGATCGCGGGCATCGCACTTGCCGCGACCATCGGTGCGGGCACCACCGCCCAATTGGGCGCCATGCGCGTCGCCGAAGAGATCGACGCCGTCGAGGCGATGGCGGTGCACTCGGTGTCCTACCTGGTGTCGACGCGAATCATCGCGGGACTCATTGCAATCGTGCCGCTGTATTCACTCTCGGTCTTGGCGGCGTTCTTCGCCGCGCGGTTCACGACGGTGTTCATCAACGGGCAGTCCGCAGGCCTCTACGACCACTACTTCAACACGTTCCTGGTGCCGACCGACCTGCTGTGGTCCTTCCTGCAAGCGATCGTGATGTCGGTGGCGGTGATGCTGGTGCACACCTACTACGGCTACAACGCGTCCGGCGGACCCGTCGGAGTCGGCATCGCGGTCGGTCAGGCCGTGCGGACCTCGCTCATCGTCGTCGTCACCATCACCTTGTTCATCTCCCTGGCCGCCTACGGTGCCACGGGCAACTTCAACTTGTCCGGATAGGAGGGCCGAATCATGGGCGACGCCAAGCGCAGTCACGTGCGGATCGCTGCTGCGATCCTCGCGGCTGTGCTGCTGGCGGCGGTCGTGTTCACCTACCTGTCCTACACGGCGGCGTTCACCCCCACCGACACGGTGACGGTCACCGCGCCGCGTGCCGGCCTGGTGATGGAGACCGACGCCAAGGTGAAGTACCGCGGCATCCAGATCGGCAAGGTCGAGTCCATCGAGTACGCGGGCGACCAAGCCAAGCTGACGCTGGCGATGGACAGCAGCCAGATGAAGTTCGTGCCGGCCAACGCCAAGGTCCGCATCGCGGGCACGACCGTCTTCGGCGCCAAGGCCGTCGAATTCCTGACCCCCGACCAGCCGACGGGCGGCCCGCTGCGGCCCGGCGCTCAGGTGAACGCACCCGACGTGCAGCTCGAGGTGAACACCCTGTTCCAGTCGCTGACCGACACGCTGCAGAAGGTCGACCCCATCAATCTCAACGCCACGCTGAGTGCGTTGGGAGAAGGCCTCCGCGGCCACGGGGACGACCTCGGCGCGACCCTGTCCGGGCTCAACACCTATCTCGCCCAATTCAATCCGAAGCTGCCGCAACTGCAGCAGGTGTTCCAGAAGACCGGCGTCGTCGGAAACGTCTACGCCGACGCGGCACCGGATCTGGTGACGGTGTTCGACAACACCCCGACGATCAGCAACACCCTCGTCGACCAACAGGACAACCTGAATGCGACGCTGCTGGCGGCCACCGGCCTGGCCAACAACGGCACCGCGACCCTGCAGCCCGGCGCCGAGGATCTCATCGCCGCGGTGCAGCGACTGCGTGCACCGCTGAAGGTCCTCGGCGACTACTCCCCGGAACTGGGATGCCTGCTGCAGGGCATCGCCACCGCGGTCGACACGTTCGCCCCGGTCATCGGTGGCATCCGACCCGGCCTGTTCGTGGCGTCGAACTTCCTGCCCGGTGCGCCTGCCTACACCTATCCGGAGAGCCTGCCGATGGTGAACGCCTCCGGCGGGCCCAACTGCCGGGGATTGCCGAACATGCCCAGCAAGCAATACGGCGGATCCTGGTACCGCTCACCGTTCCTCGTCACCGACAACGCCTACGTCCCGTTCCAGCCGAACACCGAGCTGCAGTTCGACGCACCCTCGACGCTGCAGTTCCTGTTCCACGGCGCGTACGCGGAAAGGGATGACTTCTAGTGATGAGCGCCTGCGCGAAGAGGAGAGGGCCGCAGTGAAGCGCGACAAGACGGTCGTCTACGTCAGCATCTTCACCGTCGCCATGCTCCTGGTGGCGGCGGGACTGGTCGTCGTCTTCGGACAGTTCCGCTTCGGATCGGGCCACACCTTCCACGCAACGTTCACCGAGGCGTCGCGCCTCAAGGCCGGCCAGGACGTCCGGATCGCNGGCGTGCCGGTNGGGTCGGTGACGGGCGTCGAACTNAACCCCGACAACACCGTCGACGTCGCGTTCGACGTCGACGACCGCTATCAGCTCTACACCTCGACCCGGGCCCTGGTGCGCTANCAGAACCTCGTCGGCGACCGGTANCTCGAAATCACNTCGGGCCCAGGGGAACTGCGCAAGCTCCCGCCGGGTGCCACGATCGGGAAGGACAACACCCAACCGGCGCTGGACCTCGACGCNCTGCTCGGCGGGCTGCGCCCGGTGCTCAAGGGCCTCGACGGCAGCAAGGTCAACGAGATCAGCAACGCCGTCATCGAGTTGCTGCAGGGCCAAGGCGGCTCGCTGTCGACACTGCTCGCCAGCACGTCGTCGTTCACCCAGGACCTCGCTGCCCGCGATCAGCTGATCGGCGACACCATCAACAACCTCAACGCCGTGTTGGGCACCGTCGACGAGAAGGGTGCCCAGTTCAACACCGCGGTCGACCAGTTGCAGCAGCTCATCACCGGGCTGGCCCAGAATCGCGATCCCATCGCCGGGGCCATTCCGCCGCTCGCCTCGGCCACCAACGACCTGACCGAGCTGCTGCAAACCGGCCGCCGNCCCATCCAGGGCGTGGTGGAGAATCTNCGCCCNCTGGCACAGCGGCTCGACGAGCGCAAGGGCGACGTCAACAAGGTCATCGAGCCCCTTGCCGAGAATTACCTGCGGCTCAACGCACTTGGGGCGTATGGCTCCTTCTTCAACATCTACTACTGCTCGATCCGGATGAAGATCAACGGTCCCGCGGGCAGCGACATCCTCATCCCGTTCGGCGGCCCCGCGGATCCGACCAAGGGGAGGTGCTCGGAGAATGGCTAGGCCCGGTGAGAGCAATCCCGTCCGTACCGGAATCTTCGGCATCGCGCTGGTGGCGTGCCTGGTGCTGGTGTCCTTCGGCTACACCGGCCTGCCGTTCTGGCCCCAGGGCAAGAACTACGAGGCGTACTTCACCGACGCCGGTGGCATCACTCCCGGCAGCGACGTCAGCGTGTCGGGCATCAAGGTCGGGAAGGTCGACTCCATCGGCCTGGCCGGGGATTCGGCGCTGGTGAAGTTCACCGTCGACCGCAAGGTGCGGGTCGGTGACCAGTCCCTGGTGTCGATCAAGACCGACACCGTGCTCGGGCAGAAGTCGCTCGCGGTGACGCCGAAGGGCGGCGGCAGCACGACGGTGATCCCCCTAGGCCGCACCACCACTCCGTACACCTTGAACACCGCGCTGCAGGACCTCGGCGAGAACGCCGGCGAGCTCGACAAGCCCAAGTTCGAGCAGGCCCTCGGGGTGCTCACCGACACGCTGCGCGACGCAACACCACAGTTGAAGGGCGCACTCGACGGCATCGCCGGCCTGTCGCGCAGCATCAACGAGCGCGACGAGGCGCTCGAGCAGCTGCTCTCCCACGCCAAGAAGGTGTCCGACACGCTCGCTCAGCGGGCCGGTCAGGTCAACCAGCTGATCACCGACGGCAATCTCCTGTTCGCCGAACTCGACGACAGGCGACAGGCACTGAGCAACTGATCGGCGGCATTCAGGCCGTCTCCGAACAGCTCTCGGGCTTCGTCGCCGACAACAAGCGCGAGTTCGGGCCGGCACTGCAGAAGCTGAATGCCGTGCTCGACAACCTCCTGGAGCGACGCGAGCACATCGGCGAGGCGTTGCGGAGGCTCCCGCCGTACGCCACCGCGCTCGGCGAGGTCGTCGGCAACGGTCCGGGCTTCAACATCAACCTCTACGGCCTGCCGCCGGCGACGCTCTCGGAAGTCTTGCTGGACACCTACTTCCAGCCGGGCAAGCTGCCCGACAGCCTGGCCGACTACCTGCGCGGGTTCATCTCCGAGCGCCTCGTGATCAGGCCGAAGTCGCCATGACGCATCAGAGTTCTACGGGGTCCCGCAACCGGTGGCTGCGATTCGCAGTCGTCGCGATGCTGGTGGCCGCCTTGATCGGCGGCGTGTACGTGGTGTGGCCGTCGGCCAAGGGGCACCAGGTGATCGCCTACTTCCCGTCCACCGTCGGCCTGTACCCGGGTGACGACGTGCGGGTCGTCGGCGTGCCCGTCGGCACCATCGAGTCCATCCAGCCCCGCGCCGAGGACGTCAAGGTCACGATGACCGTCGACGCCGGGGTCGAGTTGCCCGCCGACGCCCGCGCGATCATCATCGCGCCGAACCTGGTGTCGGCCAGATTCATTCAGTTCACCCCGGCCTACACCGGGGGCGCGACGCTTGCCGACGGCGCCCAGATCGGTCTGGACCGCACCGGTGTGCCAGTCGAGTGGGACGACGTCAAGGAGCAGCTCACGCAGCTCAGTGCGTCGCTCGGACCCAAGCAGGGCGACATGCAGGGACCGCTGGCCGCGTTCGTCAACCAGGCCGCCGACACCTTCGACGGCAACGGCGATTCGTTCCGCAACGCCCTTCGCGAGCTGTCCCAGACCGCCGGCCGGCTCGGCGACTCCCGCACCGACCTCTTCGGCACCGTGCGCAACCTGCAGGTGCTGGTGAACGCGTTGGCGAACAGCAACGAGCAGATCGTCCAGTTCTCCAACCACGTGGCCTCGGTCTCGCAGGTCCTGGCCGACAGCTCGAAGGACCTCGACCAAACCCTCGGGGCGCTGAATCAGGCGCTGTCGGACGTCAAGGGCTTCCTCAACGACAACAACCCCGCGTTGATCGCGCAGATCGGCAAGCTGACCGACTTCACCAACCTNTTGACCGAGCACAGCGACGACATCGAGCAGGTCCTNCACATCACGCCCAACGGCCTGGCCAACTTCTACAACATCTACAACCCGGCCCAGGGCACCGTCGGCGGCTTGCTGTCGCTGCCCAACTTCGCCAACCCGGTGCAGTTCATCTGTGGCGGCACGTTCGACGTCGGGGCCTCGCCCGACAACTACAAGCGCGCCGAGATCTGCCGCCAGCGCATGGGTCCGGTGCTCAAGCGTCTCGCGGTCAACTACCCGCCGATCTTGTTCCACCCGATCAACAGCATCACCGCCTACAAGGGTCANATCATCTACGACACACCGGCAACCGAGGCGAAGGCTCAGACGCCCGTGCCGTACCTGCAGTGGCAGCCGGCGCCCGGTGTGACGCCCCCGACCGTCGGACCCGACGGCAGGCTGACCGACTTGTTGTTGCCGCCGCCACCGGTGCCCGGACAGGTGTCACAGGTCGGTGCCCCCGCCCAGGGATACGGCACGCCGCCAGACGGCAGCGGCCCGCTTCCCGGTCCGGCCCCGGCTCCCGCGCCCGAACCCGCGCCGGGTCCACCGTTGCCAGCCGAAGCGGGGGGTGGGTAGCCATGAACGTGACGCGAAAGTCGTCGTCGGGCAGGGTGTTGCGCGTCGGACGCACGGCCGTGGCCATCGGGACGGGTGCCGTGCTGATGTCGGGCTGCGCCTTCGGCGGGTTGAACTCCCTCGACATGCCGGGCACCGCGGGGCACGGCAAGGGCTCCTACACGATCACCGTGGAACTGCCCGACGTGGCCACGTTGCCGCAGAACTCCCCGGTGATGGTCGACGACGTCACCGTCGGCAGCGTGTCCGGCATCGACGCCGTGCAGCGTCCCGACGGCACGTTCTACGCGGCGGTCAAGGTGTCGCTGGAGGGTGACGTCGACCTGCCCGAGAACTCGACGGCCAAGGTGGCGCAGACCTCGCTGCTCGGATCCCAGCACATCGACCTCGCCCCACCGGTGGACCAGGCGGGACAGGGCAAGTTGCGCGAGGGCTCCAACATTCCGCTGTCGCGCGCCGGTCGCTACCCCACCACCGAAGAGGTGCTGTCCTCCCTCGGGGTGGTGGTCAACAAGGGCAATCTCGGGGCGTTACAGGACGTGACCGACGAGTTCTACACCGCGGTGGCGGGCCGCACGGGGCAGTTCGCCGACCTGATTCCGCGACTGGCCGAGCTCACCTCGTCGCTGCAACAGCAGACGGGTGACATCATCTCGGCGCTGGACGGGCTGAACCGGTTCGCGGGAATTCTCGCCAACGGCAGGGACAGCCTTGGCCGCGCCCTGGATTCGCTGCCCGCGGCGCTTAAGGTGCTCAACGACAACCGAAGCAACATCGTCGACGCCTTCACCGCCCTGCGGACGTTCGCAGGTGTGGCGTCACACGTGCTGTCGGAGACCAAGGTCGACCTGGTGGCCGACTTCAAGGATCTCTATCCGGTGATCAAGTCGCTCAACGACAACGCCGACGACTTCATCAAGGATCTCGAGATCCTGCCGACGTTCCCGTTCCACTACAAGTACCTGCGCAACGCGGTCCGCGGTGACTACCTGAACGTCTTCGTGACCTTCGACCTGACCCTGCGCCGTACGGGTGAGTCCGTGTTCACCACCTCCAAGGGACTCGACCCGAACATGAAGCACATGTCGGAGATCATCAACCCGCCGGACTTCCTGGTCGGTGCGATGGCCAATCTGTCCGGGCAGGCTGCCGACCCGTTCAAGATCCCGCCGGGAACGGCGACGCAGCACGACGGGGGGACGCCCTGATGCTGGATCGCCTGACACGTCTGCAACTGACCATCTTCTCGATCGTCACCGTCATCTGCGTCGGTTCCATCTCGGCGTTCTATCTGCACCTGCCCGCCGCGGTCGGCATCGGCGCCTACAACGTGACCGCCGAGTTCAAGGCCGGCGGCGGGCTGTACCAGAACGCCAACGTCACCTATCGGGGCGTCACGATCGGCCGGGTGGAGAACGTCGGTCTCAACGACACCGGCGTGGTCGCGACGATGCGGCTCAACACCGACACCGACGTGCCCGACAACGTGACCGCGACCGTGAAGAGCGTGTCCGCCGTCGGCGAGCAGTACGTCGACTTGGTGCCGCCCAAGGATCCGTCGTCGAACATCCTGCACGACGGCGCGAACATCGGACTCGACCGCACCGCCGTGGGTCAGGACATCTCCCAATTGCTCACGCAGGCAGAGTCGTTGGTCAACAGCGTCGGCGACGCCCGCGTCAAGGACTTGCTGCGCGAGACGTTCAAGGCCTTCAACGGATCCGGCCCCGAGCTGGCCCGCATGATCCAGTCCTCGCGTCTGCTCGTCGACGAGGCCAACGACAACTACGGACAAATCTCGCAGCTGATCGACCAGGCCGGTCCGTTCCTGGACGCGCAGATCCGCAGCGGAGACGACATCAAGTCCCTCGCCGACGGACTCGCCCGGTTCACCACACAGGTCGCCAAGGCCGATCCGCAGCTGCGGTCGGTGCTGCAAACCGCACCCGGTGCCGCGCAGGCCGCCAACACCACCTTCGACGGCATCCGCCCGAACTTCCCGATGCTGGCCGCCAACCTCGCCAATGCCGGTCGCATCGGCGTCATCTACCGCAAGTCGATCGAACAGGCGCTGGTGATCCTGCCGGCGTTGTTCTCCGCGCTGCTCACCGTGGGCGGCGGCTTGCCCGCCGACGAGGGCGGCAAGCTGGACTTCAAGGTCGACCTCGGTGATCCACCGCCGTGCTCGACGGGCTTCATCCCGCCGCAGCTGATTCGCTCGCCGGCCGACACGACGCTGCGCGAGCTGCCCACCGACCTGTACTGCAAGACCGCCCAGAGCGACCCGTCGGTCGTCCGCGGCGCTCGCAACTACCCGTGCCAGGAGTTCCCCGGTAAGCGGGCCCCGACGGTGCAACTGTGTCGCGACCCGCGCGGCTACGTGCCCATCGGCAACAACCCGTGGCGCGGCCCGCCGGTGCCCTACGACACGCCGGTCACCAACCCCCGAAACATCACGCCGCCCAACAAGTTTCCGAACATCCCACCGGGCGCGGACTACGACCCTGGTCCGCCGGTCGTGCAACTGCCGCCCGGAGTGCCGCCGGGACCGGGCCCCGCGCCCAACGCGCCGTTCCCGCTGCCGGTGCCGCCCAACGACAACGGGCCGCCACCGCCGCTGCCGTACTACGCGCCGCCGGATCAGATCGTGCCGCCGTACGGTAGGACGCCACCGGGGGCACCGGACGCGCCGCCGCCCGCGGACGCTCCCCCGCCCGCGGACGCACCGCCACCCGCCGAGCTGCCACCCGGGCAGGGTCCGCTGCTGCCGTCGGAGGCCGTACCGCCACAGGCGGGCGGTCCGGCTGCGGCAACGTACGATTCGAGGACCGGCGTCTTCGCCGACCCCGCCGGGGGGACCGGCGTCTACGCTGCCGGCATGGACAAGGTCGACACCGCGGAGACGTGGGTGGACCTGATGTTGGATCCGAGGCAGGCTTAGTTGAGTAGTGACGACACGACTTCCGGTGACACGGCAACTCGCGCACCGGAGTCGGCGAAGAAGGTCGCCACGCGTCGGCGTGCGTCGCGCGCGGCGGGACCGGCATCCGGCACGGCACCCGAGGCGACCGCACACGTGGTCGTCGGCTCGCCGGCTGCGGCCAAGGCGCGCACCAGCTCGCCGATCGGTCCGCCACCCCGGCGTCAGCCGCACCGCACCCTCGTCGCCGGTCTCGCGCTCGGCGTGACGTTCGTCCTCGTGGCGGCGTTGGCCGGCGTGGTGGCGGTGCTGGTGCGACAGCAGAATCGCGGCAACGCCGAGGCCGAGCGGGACCAGAGGTTCGTCGACACCGCGTCCCAGACCGTGGTCAACATGTTCAGCTACACCCAGAACGACATCGACGACAGCGTGAACCGATTCGTCAACGGCATCAGTGGACCGTTGCGGGACATGATGAGTCAGGGCAACAACGTCGAGAATCTCAAGGCCATCTTTCGCGACACCAATGCGAGTTCCGAAGCCGTCGTGAACGGCTCGGCGCTGGAGAAGATCGACGAGACCGCCGACAACGCCTCGGTGCTGGTGTCGGTGCGGGTGACGGTGACCAATCTCGACGGCGTGAACGCGCCGTCGAAGCCGTACCGCCTACGCGTGATCGTGCACGAGGACGACAACGGACGCATGACCGGGTACGACCTCAAATATCCCGACGGGGGCAACTGATGGGTCGCTGGGGCTCCAGGTTCGCCGTGCTCGTCGGCGTGCTGCTCGCGGCCGGATTCGTCGCGCTCGCCGGATTCGGGGGCACGCTGTACTGGAACCGCGTCGAGCGGGTCGGCGCGCAGGAAGCCAGAGCTGAACTGCCTGGGTTGGCGGCCCAGCAGATCCCGATCATCCTCGGGTTCGACTACCAAACGATCGAGCGCAGCCGCACCGAGGCCTACCGGCTGTTGACGCCGGACTTCCGGCGCGAGTATGAGGACGACACCACCAAGAACGTCATCCCCGCGGCACGCCAACGCCAGCTCATCAGCCAGGTGAACGTGGTGGGCGTCGGAATGCTCGACGCGCACCGTGATTCGGGCTCGGTGATGGTCTTCATGAACCGGGTGCTCACCGACAAGACCAAGCAGCCGCTCTACGACGGCAGCCGACTACGCGTCGACTACCAGAAGGTCGGCACGGACTGGCGGATCAAGGACATCACTCCGATCTAGGAGTGTCCCCGTCCCTGGTGTGGGCCAGTGCGTCGAGGAACGCGCGGGCCCAGCGATCCACGTCGTGGGCCAGCACCTGTCGGCGAAGTGCCCGCATGCGGCGACGGCCCTCCTCGGGAGTCTGGACGAGCGCCGCCTCGATGGCATCCTTGACGCCGTCGATGTGATGCGGGTTGGTCAGATAGGCCTGCCGTAATTCGGCTGCGGCGCCGGTGAATTCACTGAGCACCAAGGCGCCGCCGAGATCGCTGCGACACGCGACGTACTCCTTGGCCACCAGGTTCATGCCGTCGCGTAGCGGCGTCACCAACATGACGTCGGCGGCGACGAAGAACGCAATCAGTTCGTCGCGCGGCAACGCCTGATGGATGTAGTGCACGATCGGATGCCCGACCCTGCCGTACTCACCGTTGATGTGGCCGACCTGACGCTCGATGTCCTCACGCATCACCCTGTAGCTCTGGACGCGCTCGCGGCTCGGTGTCGCCAGCTGGATCAGCACCGTGTCCTCCGAGTCGATGCGGCCCTCGGCCAACAACTCCGAGAAGGCGCGCAGCCGGACGTCGATGCCCTTCGTGTAGTCCAACCGGTCGACGCCGAGCAGGATCTTGCGCGGGTTGCCGAGTTCGGAGCGCAACTCCTTCGCGCGCTGGCGGGCGCCGCGCTGGCGGGCCTTGGTGTCGAGTTCCTCGGAGTCGATCGAGATGGGGAAGGCGCCCACCTTCACCGTGCGGAACCCCACCTGGATTTCGCCGAAGCGTGACCGCACGCCGACATTGGCCCGCGAGGTGTTCGCGCCGAGAAGGCGCCGCGCCAGGATCATGAAGTTCTGCGCCCCGCCGGGCAAATGAAAGCCGACCAGATCGGCTCCGAGCAGCCCCTCGATGATCTCGGTGCGCCACGGCATCTGCATGAAGAGCTCGACCGGAGGAAACGGGATGTGGAGGAAGAACCCGATCGTCAGGTCCGGCCGCAACATGCGCAACATCTTCGGCACCAGCTGCAGCTGGTAGTCCTGAACCCATACCGTCGCNCCGTGCGCAGCGGCCTTGGCCGTCGCCTCGGCGAAGCGCCGGTTCACGTCGACGTAGCAGTCCCACCACTGTCGGTGGTAGATCGGCTTGACGATGACGTCGTGGTAGAGCGGCCACAGGGTGGCGTTGGAGAAACCCTCGTAGTAGTCGGCGAAATCGTCGGCGGACAGGGTCACGGGCCGCATCTCGAGGTCGTCCTCGTAGATCGGTTCCGCGTCCTCGCCAGGGTCACCGTCGGTGATGCCGGGCCACCCCACCCAGGCCCCGCGCCGTCGGCGCAGTAGCGGTTCCAGCGCCGTGACGAGCCCACCGGGACTCCGCTTGTACGACGTGGTGCCGTCGGGCCGACGCTCCATGTCGATCGGCAGCCGGTTGGCCACGACGACGAAGTCGGACTCGCCCTCCGCGACGAAGTCGGACTCGCCCTCCGGAAGCTCGGGGTGCCCGGAGTCGGCTGGTTGGCCTCCTCCTGAGCTCACCTACGCCTCGAGCTTCGCCGGTCCGATGCCCAGCATCGACAGGAACACCCGGCACTCGTCGGCGTCGGTGGCATAGGCGGCGACGACACGCCTCGCCATGCGGGCGGTGCTGTCGGCCAAGGGCTCGACGTCACCGATTTCGGCAGGATCTGGTTTTGCAGCCATGGCCCAACTCTAGGCGACTCGGCGACCCACCCGGCCCGCGATGGGAATTACCCGCCGTCGATGCTCGTCGGCGGCTGGACGAACTTGGGTGCGTTCTCCTGCAAGCCGATGCACTGACCGGTGTTTCCACCGGTGCACGGCACGCCGTCGACGGACGGCAGCCCGCCGGGGGACTGGTCGACGTTCGACTCGGGGTAACCGTTGTTGGTCGGCGAGTTCGGCACGGTGTGAGGCAGGCAGGAACCCGTGTACATGTCCTCCTCCTCACCGGACGGGCACGACGCGGCCGGCGCGGCGTTCGCGGCGACGGGCACGGTGAAGGCGGCGACCGCAGGAGCGGCGGCGAAGGCGAGCGCGAATCCGCCGGCGAGGATGATTCGTCGTGCAGAGAAGTCAAGGTGCGGCATGGTCACGCTTTCTGTTAATTGACGGTGCGTCGGAGGAATTGTAGGGAAGCGCCTGTCAATCTGCACGAGTTCCGTACGTTCCCAGCAGTGCAGTTCCTAGTTGGTGGAGCCGGTAACCGTTGGATCGGATCCCACCGACGACGTCGGGGGAACGTACTGGGGAGCGTCCTCGGCCAAGCCGATGCACGCACCCGAGTCGCGGCCCGTGCACGGCACGCCGTCGATCTCGGGGATGTCCGGGTTGCCTGCGGGGGTGGTGAAGGCCGGCGGCAGTGGCGAATTGGGCACGACGAACGGGACGCAGGAGCCGGTGAATTCGTCGGCGTCCTCGCCGGATGCGCAGTCGTCAGCCACGTGGACACCGCCCCCGGTCGGCGGGACGGCGAAGGCGGCCACCGCCGGCGCCGCGGCGACGGCAAGCGCGAACCCGCCGGCGAGGATGAGGCGACGTGCNGACAACTCGATGTGCGACATGCGTGGATTGTAGGGAAGCTGGCAGGAATCTGCTCACATACTGAGAGGTGTCTTCCGCGCCGGTGTGTCGAGTGTCAGTTGGTGGAGCCCGTGATGGTGGGATCCGATCCGACCGACGACGTCGGTGGCACGTACTGCGGAGCGTCCTCGGACAGGCCGATGCACTGACCTGAGTTGCCGCCGGTGCAGGGGACGCCGTCGACCGACGGAAGGCCGCCCGGCGAGCCCTGAACGGGCGAGTTCGGAACCAGGTCCGGAGTGCAGTTGTTGGTGTAGACGTCCTCGGTCTCGCCGTTGGCGCAGGCTGCTCCGAACGACGGCGCGATAGACGGGCCGGCGAACGCGGCCACCGCCGGCGCGGCGGCGATCGCGATCGCGAATCCGCCGGCGACGAGCAGTCGTCGTGCTGAGAGCTGTTGGGTCGTCATCGCCACGCTTTCTCTTTGGTGGGCCCGTCACGAGCGGGGCCGTTCGTTGCCTCGACGATACGCCGAGGAGCCCGAGAACAGGCGTGATTGGTCGCAGAAGTGGTGCGGGCGTACGGATTCTGTGGGCCGACTTGACGTTTGCTGTGCCACCTTGGCGCGCCGATGTGGTTTCATGACGAGAACGTGTTCTAGTTTCGGCGACGGGGGCAAGGGTGCATCTCTCACTGGCGGATCGGACCTTCGTCGTCACCGGCGGCGGCAGCGGCATCGGCAAGGGCGTCGCCGCGGCGATCGCGGCGGCCGGTGGAGACGTAGTCCTCGTCGGCCGCAACGCCGATCGGCTCGCCTCCGCGCAGGAGGAGATCGCCGGGCGAGGGCTCGAGGGCTCGGGTGCAGTCAGGTACGAGCCCGNAGACGTGACCAACGAAGACCAGGTCGCGCAGATGGTGGACGCCGCCGTTGCGTGGCACGGCCGACTCGACGGCGTCGTGCACTGCGCGGGCGGGTCCGAGACCATCGGGCCCATCACGCAGATCGACTCCGAGGCGTGGCGGCGCACGGTCGACCTCAACGTCAACGGCACCATGTACGTGCTCAAGCACACCGCCAAGGAGATGGTGCGCGGTGGCGGTGGATCGTTCGTCGGCATCTCGTCGGTGGCGGCGAGCAATACGCATCGGTGGTTCGGGGCCTACGGCGTCAGCAANTCCGCGATCGACCATTTGATGCAGCTCGCGGCTGACGAACTCGGCGCATCGTGGGTCCGGGTCAACTCGATCAGGCCGGGGCTCATCCGCACGGAACTCGTTGCGCTGGTGCTGGATTCGCCAGAACTCAGCGAGGACTACCGCGTCAGCACGCCGTTGCCCCGAGTCGGCGAGGTCGACGACATCGCCAACGCTTCGGTCTTCCTGCTCAGCGATGCCGCGAGTTGGATCACGGGCCAGGTAATCAACGTCGACGGCGGCCAACTGGTCCGGCGCGGNCCCGACTACTCGGCGATGCTCGAGCCCGTCTTCGGTGCCGACGGGTTGCGCGGCGTGGTCGGCTAACTACTGCTTNGGCATCGACGTCGGGCAATAAGCCTGCACGGCAAGGCCGCCGAAGTTTTGNATGTCCTTGAGGCTCGACCAGTCGGTGGCGTTCTTTACGTGCCGCAGCGCGGTCTCGACCGACTCGGTGCGAGCCAGCACGTCACACGTCGAGTGCGCGAGGTCGATCGCGATGGTGTCGGAGGACAGCTTGAGTTTCTTGTCCTTCAAGGCGGCGAGGAATGCAGCGTCGACCTGCTGGGAGCGTCCGTCGTCGGGATCGGCCTGGGCCGGCACGGCGGTGGCCAGGGCGGCCGACGTGGCGACGGCGGCGAGCAACGCCGCACTGAAGTTCCGCGCGTTCATCTGCCACTTTCCGTCTCGGCGAATCACACCGGCGACCTTACGCCAGCAAAGCCTCATCCGGGTATCGCCGGGTGGCGGAGCGGTGTTACCGCCGGACCTCGGCCTCGTCGTGGTGGATGCGGGACTCCAGCTCGGCGAGCGGACGGCCGCCGCCGCCCCAACGCCGGGCGATGATCTCGGCGGTGATCGACACCGCGGTCTCCTCGGGTGTCCGCGCACCGAGATCCAGCCCGATGGGACTCGACAACCGGTCGAGCTCGGCGTCGGTGAGACCCACCTCACGCAGCCGTTCGACTCGGTCGAGGTGGGTCGGACGTGACCCCATGGCGCCGATGTAGCCGACCTGCGGGAGCCGTAGGGCCACCGCCAGCACTGGCACGTCGAACTTGGGATCGTGGGTCAGCACGCAGATGACGGTCCGCGCGTCGACGGCCCCCGACTCCTGCTGCCCGGCCAGGTAGCGGTGGGGCCAGTCCACCACCACCTCGTCGGCGGCGGGAAACCTCGCCGGCGTGGCGAAGACGGGCCGTGCGTCGCACACGGTCACCCGATACCCGAGAAGCGCCGCCTGGCGCGTCAGCGCCGCAGCGAAGTCGATCGCGCCGAAGACGATCATCCGCGGTCGAGGCGCGTGGCTGGCGACGAAGACCTCCATGCCCTCGCCTTGGCGTTCACCGTCCGGACCGTACGTCAGTACCGACGTTCGTCCCGCGGCGAGGAGTCCGCGGACGTCGTCGGCGACGGCGTCGTCGGCGCGCGCCGAACCCAGGGTGCCGTCGACGGTCGCCTCCCCGACGACCAGCCGGCGTCCGATCCACTCCNCGTCGGGGTGGGCGATCACCGTGGCGACCGCGATCGGGCGCTGCGAGTCGATGGCGTCGGCGACGGCACCCAGGTGCGGAAACGTGTTGCGCGACACCGGTTCTGCAAAGATGTCGATGATCCCGCCGCACGTCAGGCCCACCGCGAAGGCGTCGTCGTCGGTGATCCCGTAACGCTGAAGCCGTGGCTGGGTCGTCCGGACGACCTCGCCCGCCAGCTCGTACACCGCAGCCTCCACGCACCCGCCGGAGACCGACCCCGCCACCGAACCGTCCGGCGCGACGACCATGGCCGCCCCCGGAGCGCGCGGTGCGGACTTCATGGTGCGGACCACGGTGGCCAGGCCCGCTGTCTCGCCGGTGCGCCACACCGCGAGGAGCTCGTCGAGAATGTCGCGCACGCCCCGAGTCTAGGTCGAGCCGAGTACCGTCGTGCCATGACGGGATCGCCCCCGACGGCACCGCGATGCGCCGGCTGACTGCCGCCGTGTGCGTCGCCGTGGTGGCGGCGCTGGCGGGGTGTGACCGCTCCGGGTCGCCCAATCCGCTGTTCGACGCTGCCGGCTATCACGTCCGCGGCGATTCGGTCTTCTTCCTGCAAGCCTTTCCCGGTCGGGCGATTCAGGTCGGGGGTGCCGACGCAGCCACCTTCCAATCGCTCGACCGGACGTTCGCCAAGGACGGAACCGCGGTCTACGTCGACGGTCGCGAACTCCCCGACGCCGACCCCACCAGCTTCGAACTGCTCGATCGCCCGGACTTCGCCAAGGACGACGCCCGCGTCTACCAGCGCGACACGGTGTTCAGTGACGACCCCGCCAACTTCGAGTTGCTCGACGGCAACCTGGCCAAGGACTCCGCGGCTGTGTACTGGTCAGACGGGCGTGTGCTGTCCGACGATCCCGCCCACTTCACCATCGTGTCCGATTCGGAGTACTACCTCTTCACGAAGGACGATCGCTTCGTGCACGTCAACGGCAACCTCGTAGCCGGTGCCGACCCGGCCACGTTCCGGGTGCTCGCCGACGGTTACTCGCGGGACGACCGGGACGTCTTCTACTTCGCCGAGCGCATCGCCGACGCCGACGTCGAGTCCTTCGACGTGCTCGAAGGCCCGTTCGCCCGTGACGCCCGCCGCGGGTACTGGATGGGCAAGCCGGTCCCCGGCGCCGACGGCGCCACCTTTGGCGTGCTGAACGCGGCGTTCGAGTGCTCCGCCGACGCGACCCGGGCCTTCTACCGCGACGAGGTCATCGTCGACGCCGACCCACGGGCGTTTCCGCCGGGGTACGCGGTCACCGGATGCTCGAATGGCTCGGTCTTCTTCGCACCCTAGTGAGCAAAATCGTAATCGCCGTCAATTTGCATTCGAGAGTGCTATTTTGACGAATTCAGCAACTGGGGAAGGCATGCCATGAACGTCTCGCGATCCCGAATACTCCTGACGGCCGCGGCGGCCCTCGCCCTGACCGCAGCCGTCTACGCACCGACCGCCGCCGCCGACGACACCGTCGTCTGCGAAGCAGGCCAGGTAGTCGTCGACGATCAGTGCAACGTGCCCGGCCCACCGCCGCAGGACGCCTTCGCGCCGCCGGCGAACGACTTCTTCGCCCCGGCCGCCGAGGCTCCGATGGGCGGTGACAGCGTCGACGTCGGGGGTGGCGGGGTCGACGTCGCGACCGGTGGCGTCGACGTCGGAGGTGGTGGGGTCGACGTGGGCGGTGCCCACTAGGGCGAGCGCCGCCACAGACAGTTGCCGGTGAGTTCCACGGTGAAGAGCCTCGGCACCATCTCGAGGCTCAGCGGCTGGCCGGGTTCGCCACGGTCGGTCTGCGGCGGGGTCAGCGTGGGGGTTCCGGAGATCACCGCGAACTGAGTTGCGCCACACGTGGTCTCGGGTGTCAGAGGAGTGGCCGTCCAGCGGCCGGACTCCAGCATCGGATTGCGGCGCCCCTGGCCGTGCAACGTCATCGCCGGTCCGGGGCTGGCCCATTCGTCGCTCATCGGGTAGGGGTCGGTCACGGGCTGCCAGGTGGTGCCGTCGCAGACCGACGGCGCCGTGGCGCCGGCCGGCCACGTCAACGCGTCCTTGGTCTCCGCGGTGCACGGCGGATCAGCCTGTGGCGCAGCTGGATCGGCGCTTGCGACGGCGTTCGGTGACAGCGCGAACGCCGTGACGAGCGCCCCGACCACCACGTAGCGCAGCACGACTAGACCTTCGTGAGATCGGTCTTCATCAACATCACGTTGTATTGCGACCACAGCGAGAGATTCCAGTACAGGTCGGTGCCGGTGCCCATGGTGGACGGCGACCACGGATGCATCATGGGGGCGTAGATGCCTCCCGGCTGCTGAGCCAGCAGCACCTTGGCGCCCGACCAACCGCCCTGCGGGGTGTCGGAGGTCCGCATCACGATGTTGTTGAACTGGTCGCCGTAGAGCGCGACGTACTTCTTGAGTTGTTTGTTGTACTGGACCGACATCTCGCTGACCTGGTTGCCGGGATTGGCCACGCCGCACGCACCGGTGTCCTGCCCGAAGACCGCCGAGGCCTTGGCGGGCTGGTTCTTGTACCACCCTGCCGGGGTGGCGCCCCAGCCGAACCAGCCGCCCGCCGTGCCTGCGCTGTAGTACTCGTACTTGGTGGTGTCGAGGATGTCCTTCTCGGCAACCCGTGAGACGTAGGCCGCGCCTTGGCGACCGTTGGGGGTGCCGTAGTTGTACACGTAGCCGTCGCCGGGTCGGACGTAGGCGCCCTGCTGGAAGTTGGCGTTGCCGCTCCACGGGTCGTTGTACCGGACCGACGTTGGTGCGACGGTCCAGTTCTCGCCGTTGTCGGTGGAGTAGGCGATCGCCGAGTAGTTGGTGGTCCACGTGCCCGCAGAACCCCAGTTGGTCACCGACATGAAGTTGACGTACTGGGTGACCCCGAAGCGCGTACCCGGCGTCGGAATGGAGATGCCCGCGGTGGGAATCAGCGTGATGCCGGCGGGCAGGCCGTCGGGATGGATGATCTGGCGCGCGGTCGTCGGGCTGCTCAGCGGTGTGCCACCGAACATGTTGCCGTTGAACCATTCTCCGTTGGGGATGGTCATTCCGTCGGAGAGGACGGTGTCGGCGCTGCGGAGCAGCACGTTGAAGCGCCAGTTGCCGGTCATGTTGGCGCCGCTGAACGTGTCGCCGAAGGCCATCAACACCTGGTGCTCGTTGTATGGGGTGGTGGGATCGTCGACCATCCCGTTGTCCCATATGACGCCGACGTCGGTGCCCGTGATGCCAAAGCGGTTCAGGGTGTCGGCGATCAAGGGGTTGCCGGTCTGGTAGTTGCCCGTGACCCACTGGACGAACTGGGTCGACGGGCTCAGCTGCGCGCCGGCGAGGGGGAAGCCGGGCACGTTGACGGCCGGCACCGCCGCCTGCGCGAAGGCGGCGGTGGCCGCGGCCAGGGAGAGGCTGGTGGCGTCGGCTTGAACGGCCGCCGTGGGGGCCGCGGTGACTCGGCCGGTGACGGCGTTGACGAAGTCGTCGAACTCCCGGCGCGCATAGGCCAGTAGCGACCACGCCAGCGGCGGCGCCGCCGGTGAGGTGGACCCGGCGCCGATGAACGGTGCGAGCATCCAGTTCACGACGCTGGACACCACGCCGCCCACGACGGCCAACGGATTCGGCGGAGCCAGTGGCGCCGGTGCCGCGGGTGTGACGGTGGTCGACGCGAGAGCGCTCGGCGTGGCGGCCGTCGAGACGACGGCGAGTTTCGCGGTCACCGTGGGGGCGGTGTCGGTGGCGCTGGTGGCGGCCACCTTGGCGGCGCTTGGCGCGGCGTCATTCGGCGTCGTCGCTCCGGTCTTGGACGTCGGAGCCGTACTCGCGGCCGAGGCGGTTGGCGCATCAGCGGCGGTCGTGGCGGCGGGCTTGGCCTTCTTCGTCGGCGTGGGCGCCGGCGCGGTGGGGACGGCCGGTGGTGTGTCATCCGGCGCGTCCGGCGTAGGGGTCGGCTTGGGCGTCGACGTCGGCTCGGGCGTGGACGTCGGCTCGGGCGTGGACGTCGGCTCGGGTGTGGACGTCGGCTTCGGGGTGGCGGTGCTGCCCGAGCTGCCCGTGTTGGTCTGGGCGACGACGACCCCGCTGGCAGCCGCGCCCGAGGTGCTGGTGGTACCGGTGGTCGGCTCCGCNGTGGTCTTCGTACCAGTGTTCGTGCTGGTGGTCGTGGCCGTCGCGCTNCCGGTCGTCGGCTCGGTCGAGGGCGCCGACGGCGGCGCAGCGCTGGGCCCCGACGCGGAGGCGCCCGCGTCGCTGGAGGTCTGGCTGCTCGAGGCAGTGCCGGACCCGTCGTCGGCCGATGCGACGCCGTACCCNGTCGCCACGGCGGTGCCGACTCCCAGTGCCACGGCTAGCCCGCCCACACGACCGATGTACCTAGAGGCTCCCATGATGGCCCTTCCGATGCGCTGAACTGCTCTTCCCCGACGGAGCAGAGCAATTGAATCGCACTATCTCCGGGCTCACCGGTGAAAGCCGAGTTTCTCGACCCTCACTGCTGAAGCATTCGCTACGAGCGCCAGCCGTGTTACCGGGCCGACGGGTCAGTTCAGTTTCTCGAGAGCCTTCTCGTAGAGCGCGAACGCCTCGGACANCCCACCGCCGACCCAGGCGTCGACNATCCCCACCTTGTCGGCCACCAGCTGAATCTGGGTGACCCACTCCTGAAAGCCCTGGTCGGTGCGCAGCGCGTCGATCTGAGCGTGCGAGCCCTGAATGAGGATGAAACCGCCGAGCTCGGTGCTCTGCGGTTTGAGGACTGCTGCGTCGTAGCGTTCGATGCGGCCTTCGCCCGACAGTTGCTCGAGGTATCCGGTCAGCGACGACTTCAACAGCGCCAGTGCCTGCGGTTCCCGCCCGCGGGCGGGTATCCCCCAGGCGACCCACACTCCGGCTTCGGACATCGATTCCTCCTCGGCTGATGGCGGACGCGCGGCCCACGCCAGTGAGTATCTAGTACGACAGGCCATCGGCGTATCGCCGACGCCGAAGGTGTCGCCCGTTGCCGCGATTGCGGCTCTTGTAGGTGGCGAGCTGGGAGTCGCAATTGGGGCAGACCAGTCGCAGNTTCTCGCGGCGGTTGTTGGTGGGATTGCCGTCGACGTGGTCGAGCACCAGCGCGAGGTGCTCCCCACGCCAGGTGTTCGCGCCGCCGCAGATCGCGCAGCAACCGTCCTGAGCGTTNGAGNGGTATTGCCGGATGTAGTGGGNACGGCGACTGTCGACGGCCGCCTCACCGGTCTCGAGCCAGCGCTTGATACCGGTGTCGCGACGGGCCGCGGCCTGGCACGGGTTGCCGCAANAGATCTTCTGGCTGCGCTTGGAGAGCGTTGAACCGNAATGGCGACACTGCCTCATGGGCGTGACGCTACGAGTGCTCACCGACAACGAGGCGAACTCGGGGTGGAGCCCCCTATCGGGATTGAACCGATGACCTTCCGCTTACAAGGCGGGAGCTCTACCACTGAGCTAAGGAGGCTTGTGCCGGCTCAGCTTATCGGCTCACTCCTCGGCGTCGACGACCCGCGGGGCGGGAATCGGTCGCGTGATGGGTCGTCGCCCCCGGGCTCGCGGCAGCGGGATGCGGCCGGCGATGTTGCTCAACGGGTTCACGACTTGGCTCAAGGTGATGACGGCCTCGTGCAGGGCGTCGATCGTCGGCGTCAGAGCCTCCAGTCCCGGCGCGAGGCGGTTGAGGGTGTCGGCGACGTCGGCGAGTTTCATGAGTGCGCCCTGTTCGGCGGTGAGGGTGTCGAGCAGACCGCCCTCGGCGAGCAGCTTGTCGGCGACACCGTCCTCGCGCAGGATGCGCTCGATCAGACCGTCGTTGGCGAGGAGTTGATCGGCCAGGCCGCCGGGTGCGATCACCCGGGACACGGCGCCGTCGTCGGTGGTCAGGCGGTCGACGAGNCCGCCCTCCGCGGTGAGCTGGTCGATCAGTCCGCCGGGTGCGACCGCGCGCGTGACGGGGCCGTTCTCGGCGGTCAGCCGGTCGAGCAGGCCCCCTTCGGCGGTGAGNTGGTCGACCAACCCGCCCGGCCGAAGCATCCTGTTGACCGGTCCGTCCGGGGCGAGCGCGCGCCCGAGTGGGGCGTCGTCGTCCATCAGGCGGGCCAGCCGGTTGGCGCGTTCGACGGCGTCCTCAAGCCCCAGCATCTGGGCCAACGACGACCGGCTGGCGGGCACCGTGCCGTCGCCGAGGCTGCGCTGGACCACCTGGAGGGTCTCGCTGGCGACCCCGAGCCCCATGTCGGCGACGGCGAGCCCGATGCGCGCCGGTGCGGTCACCACGTCGACGAGGGCTTTGCCGAGATTCATGGTGCTCATCCTATGGCGACGGTCACACCAAGGAGCCTGGGAATCAACTCACAGGAAGCTCACAGCGCCTGAGCAGCGTCATTCCATGGGAATTGGAGGACATTGTTCACATGGCCATGGCTGCAATTCCGGAGTTCATTCCCGAAGCGAGAATCCTCGTCGTCGACGACGAAACCAACATCGTCGAACTTCTCTCGGTGAGTTTGAAGTTCCAGGGCTTCGAGGTGCACACCGCCTCCAGCGGCCCCGCGGCGCTGGACAAGGCGCGGGAAATCCGCCCGGATGCGGTGATCCTCGACGTGATGATGCCGGGGATGGACGGCTTCGGCGTGCTGCGCCGGCTGCGCGCCGACGGCATCGACGCGCCCGCGCTGTTCCTCACCGCCCGCGACTCGCTGCAGGACAAGATCGCCGGCCTGACCCTCGGCGGCGACGACTACGTCACCAAGCCGTTCAGCCTCGAAGAGGTCGTCGCTCGGTTGCGCGTCATCCTGCGGCGTTCCGGTCGCGGCGTCGAGGAGCCGCGCAGTGCGCGACTGACCTTTGCCGACATCGAACTCGACGAGGACACCCACGAGGTGTGGAAGGCCGGCGAGCCGGTCTCGCTGTCGCCGACCGAGTTCACGTTGCTGCGCTACTTCATCATCAACGCGGGCACGGTGCTGTCCAAGCCGAAGATCCTCGACCACGTCTGGCGCTACGACTTCGGGGGTGACGTCAACGTCGTCGAGTCGTATGTGTCTTACCTGCGTCGCAAGATAGACACCGGCGAGAAGCGCCTGCTGCACACGCTCCGCGGTGTGGGATACGTTCTGCGCGAACCGCGCTAATGCGCCCACATGCGTGAGTTCGCCCGTCGACGGCCGAGCTTTCTGCACAATGTGGGGATGACGGGTCTTCGGAGGCGCGGTATCCCGTTGCGGGTCGGCTTGGTCGCCGCGACGCTCGTTCTGGTGGCGTGCGGCCTGCTCGCCTCGGGGGTCGCCGTCACGTCCATCATTCGGCACACCCTGATCAACCGGGTCGACGAGACNCTGCTCGACGCCTCNCGCGGTTGGGCGCAGGCTCCGCGCCGGATGCCTGCCACGCCGNTGGAGGATCCGAACCCCGCCCGGCCACCGTCGGACTTCTACGTCCGTGGCATCGACTCCGACGGACGCATNTGGATGGCGGTCAACGACCGTGACGCCGAACCGGCGCTGCCCGACAGCAACGACGTCGGACCGGTGCCCGTCACCGTCGGCTCGATCGACCACTCCGCGGTGCAGTGGCGAGCGATGACGGTGCGCGGACTGCACGGCGAGCTGACGACCGTCGCGATCGACCTCTCCGACGTGTCGTCCACGGTGCGCGCGCTGACCTGGTCGCAGGCGGGCATCGGCGTGGCGGTGTTGTTGGTGCTCGGCATCGCCGGCTTCGCGGTGGTGCACCGCAGCCTGCGGCCGCTCGTCGAGGTCGAGCAGACCGCGGCCGCCATTGCCGCCGGTGAGCTGGATCGCCGCATCCCCGAACGGGACACGCGAACCGAGGTGGGCCGATTGTCCTTGGCGCTCAACGGGATGCTGACCCAGATTCAGCGGGCGGTTGCCTCCTCGGAGGCCTCGGCCGAGAAGGCGCGTACCTCCGAGGACCGGATGCGCCGATTCATCACCGACGCCAGCCACGAACTCCGTACGCCGCTGACCACCATCCGCGGCTTCGCCGAGCTCTATCGTCAGGGCGCCGCGCGCGACGTCGAGCTGCTGATGAACCGCATCGAGAGTGAGTCCCAGCGGATGGGTCTGCTCGTCGAGGACCTGCTGCTGCTGGCGCGGCTGGATGCACAACGCCCGATGGAGCGGCGCCGGGTCGACCTGCTGGCGTTGGCCAGCGACGCCGTCCACGACGCGCGGTCGGTGGCACCGAACCGCACGGTCACGATGGAGGTCCTGGACGGGCCGGGAACGCCCGAGGTGCTCGGCGACGAGGCCCGGCTGCGGCAGGTGATGGGAAACCTGGTGGCCAACGCGCTACAGCACACCCCGGAGTCGGCGAGCATCGCGATCCGTGTCGGCACGAGGCAGGACAGCGCGATCCTGGAAGTGGCCGACGAGGGCCCCGGCATGAGCCGCGAGGACGCGCACCGGGTCTTCGAGCGCTTCTACCGCACCGATTCCTCTCGGGCCAGAGCCAGCGGCGGCACGGGGCTGGGGTTGTCCATCGTCGACTCCCTTGTCTACGCCCATGGCGGCACGGTCAGCGTGACCACGGCGCCGGGTCAGGGCTGCCGCTTCACGGTGGCGCTGCCACGGATTGCCGACGTGCCGGTGGTCAACGACCCCGGGGCCGACGAACCTGCGACGGTCTAGTCGAGCTCGGCCAGTGCGGCGACGATCTTCGCCTGCGCCTCGTCGAGAGATTCCGGTGAGGGGTTGCGGTCGACTCCTGCGAAGCCGAAGTCGGACAGCTCGCGAGCCGGGAAGACGTGGACGTGCAGATGCGGAACCTCTAGCCCGGCGATGATCAGGCCCGTCCGCTCGACGTCGAACGCCGATGACTGCGCCTTGCCGATGCGCTGCGCCACCGCCATCACCTTGGCGAAGACGTCCGCCTCGACGTCCTGCCAGTTGTCGATCTCGGCACGGGGGACGACGAGCGTGTGCCCCTGAGTCATCGGCTCGATGGTGAGGAACGCGACGACCTCGTCGTCCTCGTAGACGAACCGGCCGGGGATCTCGCGGTTGATGATCATCGTGAACACGGAGGCCATTCCTCGAGCATGCCAGAGCGGGGTGAGGGGATCCCCTCTCGGACGACGAGGAGTCCTCTGACAGCCGGTTCTCNGCGACGGACCANACCGGTGGCAGCTCGATGGGCCACGGTGGTCGTCGTGACCGANCTCGCGNGACCCTCCGCGGCCGGGGATCGTGGGTGCGCCACGCCGACTCCTCCCACGCGTGACTACGTGCTCGACGTCGTCATCCCGGTGTTCNACGAGGAACGCGATCTGGCGAACAGCGTCGACCNGCTGCATCGGTTCCTGGCCGCAGAGGTGCGCGGCCGCACCGGCGCTGGACGACACCAGCTGCACGGTCTGGTCGTCTTCGCGTTCGGGTTGGCGATCACGAGCGGGTCGCTGTTCGCGCTGCACCGTCGCTAGCCCTGGCGCATCATTCCGTCCAGCTCCTCGACCGTCCACGGCGGCGAGTCGTGATGGTCTCGGTAGGCGACGACGGCGGGGGTGGGCCGGTCGAAGCGGCCGACGAAACCTCCTGCGGCGATGAAGATCTGGCCCGTGACATCCTTNGCGCCGTCGCTCACCAGGTAGGCGTACGTCGACGCGGCGTAGTCCGGTGGCGCGGCGTCCAGCGCGCCGTGCATGCTGACCTCGTCGAGCAGGCCGCGACGGTTGAGGTCGGCGATGTGCGCCTCGTACTCGGGGCCGGTCGACAGTCTGGTCTTGGCTCCGGGGCACACCACGTTGGCCCGTACGCCGAGGGGCTTCAGCTCGGCGGCGATGGCGAGGGTGAGGGCGTTGACCGCGCCCTTTCCGGCGGGGTAACCCGTTCCGCCGTAGTCGCCGAGGAAGGCGAACGAGCTGGTGTTGACGATCGCACCACCGCCTGCGCCGACCATGTGGGGGACCGCCGCCCGGCACGTCTCGAACACCGTGCCGAGGTGAACGTCGACGAGATCACGGAACTGTCCCGAGGTCACGTNGAGGATCGACGAGCCGGCCGGCTCCGCGGTGCCCGCACAGTTGACGAGGGCGTCGATCCGCCCGAATTCGTCGANGCACGAANCGATGAGCGTGTCGGCGGTCGCCGGATCGGCAGGCGACCCGGCGACCCCGATGACGCGGCCACCCACGCGCGCGACGGCCTCGTCGACCACGTCGGAGTCGCGACCGTTGACCACCACGCCCAGGCCGCGGGAGGCCAAGAGTTCGGCGACGGCGAGACCGATGCCGCGGGATCCGCCGACGACGACCGCCGCGGCCGTCAGCTGTCGCCCTCGGNCTTCTGCCCGAACTGCATGGCGTCCATGTTCCAGTAGCCCCGCAGGTTGGTGATCAACCCGGCGTCGTCCACCCGGTAGGTGAACACGCCGCGCACCGTCGCCGTGAAACCGTTGGGAAACTCGGTGTGCAACACCAGGATGTAGGCGATCTCCGTCGGCGAACTCGAGTGGAAGGTCTCCTCGCGCGTCACGGTCAGTCGGTTGGGCCCGATGTTCGCGTCGTAGAACGCGGCCAGCGCCTCCTTGCCGCGCACACCGGTGCCGTCGGGGTTGGTGACGGCCTCACCGATCGGGTCCTCCACGACGACGTCGTCGGCCATCAGCGCGAGCCATCCGGCGCGGTCGCCCGCCTGGACGCATCGCCAGGACGCCTCCGAGGCGGCGACCACCGGCGTCGCCTGCGCCGTTTCCTGAGACACGATGACTACCGGTCGGCGTCGGTGTAGCGGATGACGCCGCGGATGTTACGGCCCTCGAGCATGTCGGTGTACCCGTCGTTGATCTGCTCCAGCTGATACTGCCGGGTGACCATGTCGTCGAGGTTGAGGCGGCCTGCCTTGTACATCGACAGCAGCTGCGGGATGTCGAAGTGGGGGTTGCCGCCACCGAAGATGGTGCCTTGCAACCTCTTCTGCATCAACGTCAGCATCGCCAGGTTGAGCGTCACGTTGGTGTCCAGCATGCTGCCGATCGCGGTCAGCACGGTGGTGCCACCCTTGGAGGTCAGGTTGACGTAGTTGTCGACGTCCTTGCCGTCGAGTTCGCCGACGGTGACGATGACCTGCTTGGCCATCAGCCCCTGGGTGACCTCGGCGACGCCCGCGAAGGCGGATTCGATGTCGGGATAGGCGTGCGTGGCACCGAACTTCAGTGCGGCGTCGCGCTTCCATTCCACGGGTTCGATGACGAAGAGATTCCTGGCTCCGGCGTTGACCGCACCCTGCAGCGCCGACATGCCGACGCCGCCGACCCCGACGATCGCGACGTCGTCGCCGGGCCGGATGTCGCCGGCCTTGACGGCCGAGCCGTACCCCGTCGTCACGCCGCAACCCACCAGGCACGCCACCTCGAACGGAATGGACGGGTCGATCTTCACCACCGAGCTCTTGTGCACCACCATGTACGGGCTGAACGTGCCCAGCAGCGTCATCGGAAAGACGGGCTGACCCTTGGCGGTGATGCGGTGGGTGCCGTCGGAGACCGAGACGCCGTTGAGCAGGCCGGCGCCCAGATCGCAGAGGTTGCGCAGCCCGGCCTGGCACGACGGGCAGCGGCCGCACGACGGAATGAACGACAGCACCACGTGATCACCGGGGGCAAGGTCCTCGACGCCGGGTCCCACCTCGGTGACGATGCCGGCACCCTCGTGACCTCCGAGAACCGGAAAGCCCATCATCGGGATGCCGCCGGTCACCAGGTGGTGATCGGAGTGGCACATGCCCGAGGCTTCCATCTGGATCTTGACCTCGTCCTTGACGGGGTCGCCGATCTCGATTTCCTCGATCGACCATGGCTGGTTGAACTCCCAGATGAGCGCGCCCTTTGTCTTCACGAGTACCTCTCTCGACGTGCGAATTGAGTGACTGACAACACCGTAGAACCTCTAGTTAACTGGATCACACCCACCCCAAGCAACTGCTTGGTGGAGTTACCAGATGGCGACCGGTGCTTCGCCCAGCGGGTAGTAGCCGGGCAGCTTCTCCCCGGCCATGCTGCGCTCGATGCGCTTCTGCATGCCGTCGCTCAGGTCCCCGGACTCGATCAGGTTCATGAACATCTTCGACACGTGGCCGAAGTCGAAGAAGTCGCGCTGCCACTCGATCAGCAGCTGCTCGTCGAGTCGGAACCAACTGCCGCCGATACCGTAGATCTCGTCGCGGGTGCCGTCGCCCTTCTTCACGATCTGCTTCCAGAAACCGACGATCTCGCGCTGCTTCTCGTCGACGAGCACCTTTTGGTACTCGTAGACCCAGTTCTCCAGGCCTTGCATCTCCAGTCCGAGGGCGACCTCGCGAATCTCGTCGCGGCCGACGCACATGACGTCTTCCTTCGGCCCGATGTTCCAGCCGTAGGTCGCGTCCTCGGTGTAGAAGTCCGCCAGGGCCGTCCAGTCGCCGGCCTGCTCGGCGTCGCGGTTGGCCTGCAGCCACCGGTCGACCCATTCGTCGAACTGTTCACGTGAGGCCATGTCCTTCAGTCCTTTTCCGTCAATGAGATTGCTTGGGTTGGACACATCTCGATCGCCCGCTCGACGTCCTCGCGGATGTCGTCGGGAGGTTCGGCGTCGAGGATCTCGACGACGCCGCGCTTGGGCACCGCGAACACCCGGGGAGCCTCCAGTTCGCACATGGCGTGGCCCTGACACAGATCCTCGTCGAGCTCGACCCGATAACAGCCCATGACGGTCTACTTGGCCCGTCTGCGGTAGCGGACCTTGGCCGGCTGGGCCAACTGCACCACCATCTTGGAGTGGTCGTTGCGGTAACTGTCGGCGGGCTGGGACATCTCGAACTCATACTCGCGCAACAAGACCGAGAAGATCGCCTTGATCTGCATCTGGGCGAAGGCCGCACCCACGCAGCGGTGCTTGCCCGCGCCGAAGGGGATCCACGTCCACCGGTTGGCGAGGTCTTCCTGACGCGGCTTGTCGTAGCGGTCCGGGTTGAACTCGTCGGGGTCGGGAAAGTCCTCGGTGATCCGGTTGGAGATCGCCGGTGACGCGGCGACGAACTGCCCCTCGTGGATCGGGTAGCCCGCGACCTCGAAGTCGTCCTGTGCGACGCGCATCAGGATGATCAGCGGCGGGTGCAAGCGCAGCGTCTCCTTCAGCGAGTTGTCCAGCTTCGGAATCTGGCGCAGCGCATGGAAACTCACCTCTTGGCCGTCGGCGTAGAGCTCGTCGAGCTCCTGCTGGACCTCGGCGTACACCTCGGGGTGGCGCAGCAGTTCGATCAGGGTCCACGACGAGGTGCCCGAGCTGGTGTGGTGACCCGCGAACATCAGCGAGATGAACATGCCCGTGACTTCGTTGGCCGTGAAGCGGGGGTTGCCGTCGTCGTCCTTGATCGACACCAGCACGTCGAGCAGGTCGCGATCCTGCTTGTCCTTGGGCGGATTGGCGACGCGACCGTTCATGATCTCCTGCACCAGTGCGACGAGCTTGACGCGGGACTCGTCGCGGATGCGGAAGCTCTCGATGTCGAGATAGGGGTCGACGTAGCAGAGCGGGTCGGTCCCGCGCTCCAACTGGTGGTAGTAGTGCGCGAACCGGCTGTCCAGTTGCTCGCGGAACTTCAGGCCGATCAGGCAGGCGGTCGAGGTGTAGATGGTCAACTCCGAGAAGAAGTCCAGGAGTTCGATCTCCCCCTCGGATCCCCAGTCGGCGATCATCTTCAGTACTTCGTTCTCGATGGTCGCGGCGTGACCCTTCATCTGCTCGCCGCGCAACGCGGTGTTGTGCAGCATCTCCGCTCGACGCTCGGGGTCGGCGTCGAACACCACGCCCTCACCGAAGATCGGTGTCATGAAGGGGTAGGCCTGCGCCTGGTTGAGCTCGGAATCGCTGGAGCGAAAGAAGAACTCGTTGGCCTCCGACCCGGACAGCATGACGACCTGCTTGTCGGCCAGCTGGAACCAGCCGACGTCACCGCATTCCTGCCGAATGCGATTCATCAGACCGATGGGGTCGGTGCGGAACTCCTCGAGGTGGCCGTGTTCTTCCTCGCCGCCGGATACGCGGGGTACGTCTTTGGTCGCCGCGGTCGCTCCATCGGTCATGACGACAGGTTCTCCTCATTCAGGATCAGTTTCTGGCGCTCGGCGGGAGCACTGGCCAACGGTGCCTCCGGCTGAAGTTCCATGGTGGCGATGAACCCGCCGCGAGGGGTCTCGGCGACGAAGGTGATGGCGCGCGCCAAGTCGGAGGCCCGCAGGAAGTAGTCGTGCCGGGCCTGACCCCACTTGGCCCAGTCCTCCAGTGCCGGGCCGATCTGTTCGGCGGGCAGGCTCCAGCCCATCGACGTCTTGGTCGGGCCGGGGTGCACGATCGACGCGCGGACCCCGGTGCCCTCGAACTCCATCTGAAAGTTGTTGACCATGGCGACCAGGGCAGCCTTCGCGGCCCCGTACGCGCCCATGTGGGGCCGTTGCCGAAGGGCCACTTCGGAGCCGACGAAGATGAGGTCACCCCGTTGCCGCTCCAGCATTCCCGGCAGCACTGCGGTCGCCAGCCGGTTGGCCCCCACCAGGTGAACTTGCAACTGCGAGTTGAAGTCGTCGGTGCTGATCTCGGCCAGTTTCCCGAAGTAGGTGTCACCCGCACCCGCCACCAGCACCTCGATGTCACCAAGGGCGTCGGCGGCATTGGCGACGAACGAGGTGACCGAATCGGGGTCGGTGACGTCGAGGTGGAACCCCACCGCCTCGCCGCCGTCGGCGCGGATCTTGCCGACCAGGTCGTCGAGCTTCTCGACGCGGCGGGCGCCGAGGGCGACGGGGAAGCCGCGCGCGGCGAGCGCGATGGCGGTGGCCTCCCCGATGCCAGCAGACGCACCGGCGACGATGGCGGGCCTACGGTCGGGGAGCGGAGCGAAACGTGGCATCTATCGGGCCTTCACGGTGATGGGCAGATGGGCGAAGCCGCGGACGCTGCTCGAGTGGACCCGCACGGCGTTGGCCTCGTCGACCTCGTAGCCGCGGACTCGCTTGAAGAATTCGGTCAGCGCCACCTGGGCCTCCATTCTGGCCAGGTGGGCGCCCAGGCAGAAGTGGGCACCGCTACCGAAACTGACCAGCTTGGAACCGATCTCACGGTCGATTCGATACTGGTCGGGATTCTCGAACACCCTGTCGTCGCGGTTGGCCGAGCCCGGCAGCAGCAGCAGGACGTCGCCTTCGGGGATGGTGGTGTCGTACATCGTGATGTCGGCGGAGACGGCGCGGGCCAGGATCTGGCTCGAGGTGTCGTAGCGCAGCGTCTCCTCGACCCACGGCTTGACCAGCGAGTGGTCGTCGAAGACGGGCGCCAGCTGGTCGGGGTTCTTGAAACCCCAATACGCGGCGTTGGCAAGCAGTTTGGTGGTGGTCTCGTTGCCGGCGACGACCATGAGGAAGAGGAAGGCGATGATCTCCTCGTCGGTCAGCTTGTCACCGTCGATCTCCGCGTCGACCAGCGCCGAGGTCAGGTCGTCGGTGCGGGTGGCGCGCCGGGAGGAGACCATGTCGGCGTAGTAGACCATCAGGTCCGCCGAGGCCTGCATGGCCTCGGCAGGTACGTCCTTGACGCCGTCCTCACGGTGCATCACGCCGTCGGCGAGGGCACGGATGCGCACTCTGTCCGACTCGGGGACGCCCATGAGTTCGGAGATGACGTCCATTGGCAGCTTGCCGGCGAAGTCGTCGACGAAGTCGAAGTGGTCCGACGAGCACGCAGCATCCAGATGCGCGACGGCGATCTCGGTGACGCGTGACTCCAGCTCACGAATTCGCCTGGGCGTGAACCCCTTCGACACCAACGTCCGCAAGCGCAGGTGCCCGGGGTCGTCGAGGGCCAGGAACGACATCACCCGGTGGGCGTGCTCGTTGCGGGAGATGGGATCCAGGGAGACGCCGTGCTTGTTCGACAGTGACGTGCTGTTGCGAAACCCCTGGACGACGTCGGCGTGCCGGGACAGGGCCCAGAACTTCTGGTCGTCGTTGCGATACAGGGGCGCCTCGTCGCGCAGCCGTCGGTAGTACGGGTAGGGGTCCTCGTGGAAGTCGTAGTCGTAGGGGTCCAGGAGGACCTCCGAGGTACGGGCCGTCATGGGTGCTCTCCCAAGATGAGGCCGACGACGTAGCTCAACCGGTCGGCGATCTGGTGGTAGGTGAAGGCGCCGCTGCCCGCGTTGACGAGCGCGCCGAAGTAGGTCATCTCCAAGGCGGACACGACGCGCGGATCGGTGTCGGGGCCGGCGGCGGACTTGATTCTGCGGTGGATCTCCAACCCGATGCGGTCGCGCACGCGGCGGACCGTCGGGTCGTTGCCGGACAGGAGGGCGGTCGTGCACGCGGCCGCCACCTCGGGTTCGTCTGCGACCACCAGGGTGAGGTTGCGCAGCGCCTTCTCGACGCGGGTGGGCGTGGGCTCGTTGACGTCGGTGTAGAACGGCACCTTGCTCATGAGGTCGAGGTAGATCTCGGCGATGAGGTGATTCTTCGACGAGAAGTACGTGTAGGCGGTGGCCGGAGCGACCTTCGCCCTGGCCGCCACCGCCCGCACCGTCAGATCGGCGTACGAGGATTCCCGAAGCATCTCCATGCCTGCGGTGAGGACCTTGCGAAAGGTCTCCTCCTGCCGCCGGTTGCGCGGCGTCTCGTCGAGCGCTGACGTCACCGCATCACTGGACACATGTCCAAGTTATCCGACCGCATCGGCCTTGGGCAAGCTCGTCGGCAAATCTCGGTGAAACATCCAGCTAACGAGTAATTCTGGGGTTTAGTCCCGGCCCGCCCTTGCCACGCCCGAGTGCCGCCGGTTATGGTTCGAGCCGTGATGATCGGACAGGTGTCCAGAACTGAGACGGGGACGCGATGGCACTGCTGAGCGATCGCGAGAGCCGCTTGCTCGTCGACGGTGCGCTGGTGGCCGGCAGCGGGGGCACGTTCCCCACCGTCAACCCGGCAACCGAGGAGGTGCTCGGGGTCGCGGCCGACGCCACCGAGGCCGACATGGATTCGGCGATCGGTGCGGCACGGCGCGCGTTCGACGAGACCGACTGGTCGACCAACGTCGAGCTGCGCGTGCGATGCATCAGGCAACTGCAACAGGCGATGCGCGACCACGTCGACGAGCTTCGGGAGCTGACGATCGCCGAGGTCGGTGCACCGCTGATGCTGACCTCGATGGCGCAGCTCGAGGGTCCGATCGACGATCTCAGCTTCTGCGCCGACACCGCCGAGTCGTACTCGTGGACGACCGATCTCGGCTACGCCACCCCGATGGGCATCAAGACCCACCGCACGATCAAGCGCGAGGCGGTCGGCGTCGTCGGAGCCATCACCCCGTGGAACTTCCCCCACCAGATCAACCTGGCCAAGCTGGGTCCCGCACTGGCGGCGGGCAACACCGTGGTGCTCAAACCCGCACCGGACACCCCGTGGTGCGCCGCGGTGCTCGGCGAACTCATCGTCGCGCACACCGACTTTCCGGCGGGTGTGGTCAACATCGTCACCTCCAGCGACCACGGTGTCGGCGCGATGTTGTCGAGGGATCCGCGGGTCGACATGGTGTCGTTCACCGGCTCGACGAACACCGGCCGGGCCGTGATGGCCGACGGCGCCGCCACGTTGAAGAAGGTGTTCCTGGAACTGGGGGGCAAGTCCGCCTTCCTGGTGCTCGACGACGCCGATCTCGCGGAGGCGTGTTCGATGGCGGCGTTCACCGCGTCGATGCACGCGGGGCAGGGCTGTGCGATCACGACGCGCCTCGTGGTGCCGCGCGAACGCTATGACGAGGCCGTTCAAGCGGCCGCCGGCACCATGTCTGGCCTGAAGGCCGGCGACCCGACGAAGCCCGGAACCGTCTGTGGCCCAGTCATCTCCGCCCGTCAACGCGATCGCATCAAGGACTATCTGGACTCGGCGATCGCCGAGGGGGGAACCTTCGCCTGTGGCGGCGGCAGTCCCGCCGATCGCGACACGGGGTTCTTCGTCGACCCGACGGTCATCGCGGGTCTCGACAACGACGCCCGGGTGGCGCGCGAGGAGATCTTCGGTCCGGTGTTGACGGTCATCGCGCACGACGGCGACGACGATGCGGTCCGCATCGCCAACGACTCGCCATTCGGATTGTCGGGCACGGTGTTCTCCGGTGACGAGGAACGCGCCGCGGCCGTGGCGGACCGTTTGCGGGTCGGCACCGTCAACGTCAACGGCGGTGTCTGGTACTCGGCGGACATGCCCTTCGGTGGGTACAAGCAATCCGGTATNGGCCGGGAGATGGGAATCGCCGGCTTCGAGGAGTACCTCGAGACCAAGGCGATTGCCACGGCAGCGAATTGAGGAGACACCCCATGGGTCTGTACGGAGATCAGTTCACCGACAAGGTTGCCATCGTCACCGGGTCCGGCGGAGGCATCGGTCAGGCCTACGCCGAGGCACTGGCCCGCGAGGGCGCGGCCGTGGTGGTCGCCGACGTCAACGTCGAGGGCGCGCAGAGGGTGGCCGACGCCATCACCGGCGAGGGCGGCACCGCGCTCGCGGTGCGCGTCGACGTGAGCGATCCCGAGTCGACCAAGGAGATGGCCGCGCAGACACTCTCGGAGTTCGGTGGCATCGACTACCTGGTCAACAACGCCGCCATCTTCGGCGGGATGAAGCTCGACTTCCTGGTCAGCGTCGACTGGGATTACTACAAGAAGTTCATGAGCGTCAACCTCGACGGGGCACTGCTGTGTACGCGAGCGGTCTACCGGAAGATGGCCAAGCGTGGTGGCGGGGCGATCGTCAACCAGTCGTCGACCGCGGCGTGGCTGTACTCCAACTTCTACGGACTGGCCAAGGTCGGCGTCAACGGGTTGACGCAACAGTTGGCGACCGAGCTCGGCGGCCAGAACATCCGGATCAACGCGATCGCCCCCGGTCCGATCGACACCGAGGCCAACCGCAGCACCACGCCCCAGGAGATGGTNGCCGACATCGTCAAACGGATTCCGTTGTCGCGCATGGGTGAACCGGAGGATCTGGTCGGGATGTGCCTGTTCCTGCTGTCGGATCAGGCGAAGTGGATCACGGGGCAGATCTTCAACGTCGACGGCGGGCAGATCATCAGGTGACCGAGCAACGGCTGGGTTACATCGGACTGGGCAATCAGGGCGCGCCGATGGCCAAACGCCTCGTCGACTGGCCGGGTGGGCTGGTCGTCTACGACGTCCGCGCCGAGTCGACGGCACCGCTGGCCGCACTCGGGGCGACGGTCGCCGACGGCGTCGCCGACGTGGCCGCGGTGGCCGACGTCATCAGCGTCACCGTGCTCACCGACGCTCAGGTGCGCGACGTCGTCGCCGAACTGGCTGAGCATGCCAGGCCTGGCACCGTCGTGGCCATCCATTCCACCATCGAGCCCGACACCGCGGCCGA